>Ga0183095_10210_pt1 | contig 302639 bp, 320 predicted proteins | sample BioMet4_FD_130346 | JGI IMG/M metagenome (GOLD analysis project Ga0183095, IMG submission 130346) | Microbial communities from bioreactor (seeded with sewage sludge) at LBNL, California, USA - Biofuel metagenome 4 (v2) (version 3) | ecosystem: Engineered > Bioreactor > Anaerobic > Unclassified ...
AGAGCCATTCGGCTCATTCTTGCTATTGTTTTTGGTTCGTTTTCTTACTCGTTTTGACGTCTTGTTTCCAAGACCTCGCACTCTGGCGTTTGTTTGTTCGTTACATTGTTCAGTTTTCAAAGGTCATCGCTGTTTTTAAGTTTGCGTTTGCTCACCTAACAGCTCATTTAGTATATCACATTTTGAGATTCTGTCAAGCACTAATTTGAACTTTATTCTTTCGTTTCATTCACTAGTACTCCGGGCTCATGCGACTTTTGTATTTTAGCATTAAAAACAATCGCTGTCAATAGAAATGTACAATTTTCACGCTATATTTTCTAACAATTATACAAAACGCCTTTATTGAACATTATTTGTAAGGCTCTCCGACAACGTATCGCTTAATAAAAGTTTTTCCAGACAGCCTGCTATCATTGTTTTCAACAGCATTGTTTTGTTTTTATCTTTTAAAAAATCTGCTCCAGAGAAATCACCGCCCTAATACATTTATATCTTTCTCTTCGCTGCCGCTGCATAGGCTTTTAGAAAACTTAAAATGGAAATTATGCATTCCTTCTCTCATATAAAATAAATGGGAACTTTTTCGTAATTGATTGCAAGCGACTTCAATTTGTATGCAACCTCTCTTTTCTGCAATTTCACAGGCTCGTTGAAACATTCTTTTACCAATACCATCTCCTCTGCAGTTTTCTGAAACAATAAATTCCAAAATCTCTGCAATTTCAGCAGCATGATGAAGTTGTTCTTCAAAACGTAGGTTAAGCAGCCCTTGTATACTATCATTTTGTTCATAAATCAGACAATAGTATTGTTCATCAAGCAATTGCTTCCTATAAATTTCAGTAAATCGTTCATAAGAAAGATGCCGATTTTCCAATGTACAAATCAAAGAGTATATAGTTTTACAATCTTTTACCTCACTTTTCCTATACATATCCGTATCCTTTGTCCATTCAATATTATATTTTTAAAAGAAAGCATACCCAATAATTCAATTTTAAAACATAGCCTGCGCCTTTAAGGAATTATATAATAAATATATTATACTATATAGTGTAAAATAGTGTAAATAATATATAGTATACTATGAATGATAATGGTCTATCATTTTTTCTTTCCTATTATTTGTTACTATCGATTTTTACCACCACAAACAGCCCATCTGCTTTTATGCCTATGCGCATTTATATTACAAGAGGTGATACTATGCAGAAAGAATCAAACATCAGCAGAGCTTCAAACATCAGCAGAGCTTTTACGTGGTTGGAACCAGGCCCCGTAATATTAGTTACAACCAACAACGGCAAAAGAAACAATGTATGCACTATTTCATGGCATATGGTCATGGATTTTTCTCCACATATCGCCATTACTACCGGAAACTGGAACCAAAGTTTCGACACCATACTGCATACGCGGGAATGCGTGTTATGCATTCCCGGCCTTGATCTACTGGACGACGTACTATATGCAGGAATGCATAGCGGAACAAAAATCGATAAGTTTGCTCGTCTTCATTTAACGGCATTACAAGGAAATTTTGTTAAAGCGCCTTTAATAGAAGAATGCTTAGCCTGTATAGAATGCAAATTGGAGTCTCATATTGAAACATACGGAATACTTATATTTAAAGGTTTGCAATTATGGGAAAATAAAGGCAGGAAAGAAAATCGGACCGCCCATGCTGTTGGCGATGGTTCATTCATCTCAGACGGACATATAATAACAAAATATAGAAAAAATATGCGTACCAAAATTCCTGATGGATGCACACGGTTTTAAAAAAAACAAATCTTTCGTATTTGAATATTTCTCCTGTTTCAAGAAATGCTTTCCAGATTTTTCTGTTTGCTTTCTATTCCCAACCCCATTACAATTGCTGAAACGGCCACTAAAACAAATGCAAACATATAAAATACAGTTCCTATATCAAAACCGCGTGATAGCATGACACCTACAAGGACCGGTGCCATCATACCACCAATGCGTCCAAAACCGGCCGCCCATCCGCTGCCTAACGCTCGTATAGAGGTAGGGTATAATTCCGGTGTATATGTATATATAACGCCCCATGCACCTAAATTAAAGAAGGACATAATAGCACCCCATATCATAATCATACCGGCAGTTCCAGCATGCCCAAAAAAATAACTTGCTATACCACTGCAAAGCAAAAACAACGATAATGTATATTTTCTTCCAATATAATCCACCAGCCAAGCCGCACAGTAATACCCCGGCAATTGCGCCAGCGTCATGATCAATACATACTCAAAGGTTTTTACCACCGTAAATCCCTGCTGATATACAAGAGATGGCAGCCACATAAAAATACCATAATAACTGTATACAATACCAAACCAAACTAACCATAACATAATCGTGCGGCTGATAAACGGCTTTTTCCATAAAGCACTGAAAGATACGGAGGCGTCTTTCAATAGTACTTCTGTCTCATCATCAAACGGTTTTACCGGAACATGCAATTGTTTTTCCAAATCAGTAATAATCTGCCTTGCTTCTGTTATATATCCTTTTGACAAAAGATAACGAACTGATTCCGGCATATGCATCCGAATTAAAAAAACATAAAAAGCCGGCAGTGCTCCAATAAAAAATGCCATGCGCCATCCATAAAGAGGAATCAGAAAATACGCAATGCAAGCCGCCGCAATCCAGCCGATAGCCCAAAAACTTTCAAGCAGCACAATAAATCGGCCGCGTATTTTTGCAGGAGCATATTCCGATACAAGTGTAGCTGCTACAGGTAGTTCTCCGCCCAGTCCAAAACCAACAAGAAAACGAAACGCAAGCAAACTCGCATAATCCCAGGAAAAAGCACACAGTCCGGATGCTATACTATACATCAATACGGTAATAGTAAATACTTTTTTGCGCCCTATACGATCAGCAATAGTTCCTGCTATAATCGCCCCCAAAGCCATGCCTATTAAACCAATACTGCCAATCATCCCCATTTGACCCGTTGACAATTGCCATTCTTTTGCTAATACCGGCAAGATAAATGCAATCAGCCCTGTATCCATAGAATCAAACAACCACCCTAATCCCGTTACTAAAAGAAGTTTATAATGAAACCTCCCTGTTGGCAATGCTTCTAATCGTTCTAATATCATCTATATTTCCTCCTTGCTTATATTATTGTCATCTGTCATGACAGCTATATTTACATTTACTCATTTTACTCTTATGTAAAAAAAAATGCAATAAAAAAAGACAAGATCGTAATATGATTTACTCTCTTGTCTTAAATAAACATTTTTTCGGCTATACTCATTCTTTATACAACACACCTATACCATCTAATGCTTCTTCAATAGCGATCAACTCTTCCGAAGTTGCCGCCTCTACCAAATGCGTATGAATGCCTCCGTTAATACTGCAGAGAAGTTCTGCTTTAGATTCTTTCATCCGCTTAATATATTGTGCTATGTCACGACGAGAACGCAATTTCAGTGTTCCTTCCAAGTATCCGTACACGTCGTGTTCAACAACTACATTTTGAACCAATCCGCCATTATCAACAATAGCTTCTAATTCTTTTCTCACTTCATTATTGCCATGACAGCAAACAAATACTTTCTTTACCCCTTCTATTTGGTTGTGAACCAGCTGATATCCTCTCGGCGTAGAAATAATAGGCGTACCTTGTGCCCTTAAAATAGCGACATCTCCAACAACAATTTGACGGCTTACATCACATTGTTTAGATAGTTCTGCTCCCGTAATGGCCGTTTTCGCCAAAGAAAGTATATCTAATATACATTTTCTGCGTTCTGCACTGTCCATATTACTCTCCACTTCCTCTCATTACTAGTATACGCATATTCCCCAAAAAAGCAACGTAATCTAGTATACTGATTCAATCACGATGAAGATGTAAAAGAGCAATCTTCATGACGCTCATCGACCCATTGCACATTGAGCAGCATAACACCCGCGCTGCCCCAACACACGCCCATAAAAACTCCGATTATCAATCCCATTTCTTCATTAAAGTTCCAATTGTAAATATAATCAGAATAATTATATAAAAATAACTGCAGCATTCCAGCTGCCAGTGCACTGACAAGAAAATATCCCAATAAAACAATTGCTTTATGACAAATGATACTATGTTTTGACTCTATATAATACAATTGAGAGAACCAATTGCTTTTATATACGGAAATAACTATGCCAAGCAAAAATCCAAGCAGCATCCAAAGCAATGTCAAATATAAAAAATAAGAAAAATAATAAATCAATACACTTCCCCAGCAAATATACATAATGGGCATGCCAAATAAAAACAAAATATGAAACTCCTGTTTTTTCTGAAATAGAAAAGCCATAGCCACGTAAATAAATGCTATGCACAATTGAGTTCCTGTCAATAAATCATATGCACGGACCACGGTTTTCATCTCCTTCTATACTTAAATACTTATATTTAATTTTATCCAGTATATCCACAAAAAACTAAAAAAAGGTTAAATAATGATTAAAAACAGATTAAATATTACGTTTTTCATCAGTTAGTATTCACTATTCAACGATACACAACATGACAAAAAGTGCATTTCATATGCCAGCTCACGCTTAACATGTAAAATGCACTTTATATGGTCAATAAATCACTTAATTATAGTGCCGAAAAATCCAATGTTGCAAAAAGATCGTTCACTGTTTCCGCACGCCGAATTTGCGTTACTGTCCCATCTTCATGAAGCAGGAGTTCTGCCGAACGAAGTTTGCCATTATAATTAAATCCCATAGAATGTCCATGTGCCCCTGCGTCATGAATAACCAAAATGTCGCCATCCACAATTTGCGGAAGGTTGCGATCTACCGCAAATTTATCACAATTTTCACATAGAGAACCCGTTACATCATATACATGATCCGCAGGAGCATTTTCTTTCCCCATAACAGTCAAATGATGGTATGCCCCATACATTCCGGGACGCATAAGATTCGCCATGGAAGCATCTGTCCCAATATATTGTTTCCAAATATTTTTATGATGAATAGCCGTTGTTACAAGATATCCGAAAGGCCCTGTAATAACACGTCCGCATTCAAAGGAAATGCGTATATCCCCCATGCCGTTGGGAATCATAAGTTCTTCAAAATATTTTTTAATACCTGCACTAAGAATCGTATAATCTACCGGAGTCTGTTCCGGTTTATATGCAACCCCGATGCCGCCTCCAAAGTCAATAAACTCAACTGAAATTCCCAATTCAGTTTTTATTTCCACGGCTAATTCAAACATCATTTTTGCAGTATTAATCAATCCATTCGGATCCAGTTCATTCGAAACTACCATGGTATGCAAGCCAAAATGTTTAACTCCCTTGCTGCGGCAAATCCGATATGCTTCAAAAATCTGTTCCTTGGTCATTCCGTATTTTGCTTCTTCCGGCATGCCAATAATATCATTGCCACTTTTCAGCAACGGTCCCGGATTATAGCGAACACATATCCATTCCGGCAAGGGCCCGTGCTTTTCCATATAATCAATCACTGTAATATCATCAAGATTGATCATAGCACCAAGTTCCAGTGCTTTTTTATATTCTTCATAGGGCGTATCATTGGATGAAAAAATTATATCATGTCCTGTAATTCCAACTTTTTCACAAAGAATCAATTCTGCCATCGAGCTGCAATCTGATCCAACGCCTTCATTTTTTAAAACTTTCATGATATAAGGATTCGGCGTAGCTTTGACAGCAAAGTATTCTTTAAAATCAGCTGCCCAAGAAAACGCTTCAATAAGTTTACGTACATTTTCTCTAATTGCCTGTTCATCATAAATATGAAATGGTGTAGGATATTGGGAAATAATTTTACGAATTTGTTCTTCAGTAAAAGGCACTGTTTTTTTATTCATAATTTTCAACTCCATTTAATATAATCAGTATTAATCAGGCACATATCGTTGCCTTATTACAATATTTATTATATAATAGCCTTTATAAATTTGTAAAATAGATTATATCAATCATAATAATTTGTTTTTCGAATTAAGGAGGGTGAAATGGATACAACGACGATACGAACATTTATCGCATTAGCGCAAATTAAAAATTTTACAAAAACGGCCCAACAGCTTTTTGTTGCCCAATCTACGGTCACCAATCGCATACGGGATTTAGAATCAGAATTGGGAAAATCACTTTTTGCGAGAACTCATAAGCAAATCGAATTAACACCCGCGGGAATAAAGTTTCTTGAATACGCCCAGCGTTTTATTACCCTGGAAAATTCAGCCTTACAAGAATTGCATTTATCTCCAGACTATTCTCAGCAAATTCGTATCGGCACAACTAATACAATTTATGATAGCCATCTGCAAAAACGATTATGCCGCTTTCTCAAAACCAATCCAACAACTGCACTGCAAATAACTATCAGTCATACGCAAAAAATGCTTCAGGATTTGCAGGACGGCTTACTTGACATGGTATTTTCCTTTAGCCCGCTATATAAAGATGGATATTCCTGTCATGTTTATCGATCTGACTCGATGGTCTTAGTCGTTGCAGCCGACAATATCGAATATGCAGGGGGTATCTATAAGGACGATTTGCAAAAAATTAAATATTTATTTTGTAATTTTGCTTTACAAGGAGTGGGACTCTTTATTCAAGATTTATTTCCTCACCATCATCGATTTCCTTTTGAAATTGATAACAGCACAAAACTATCTCAATATATTATTGCAGGATTAGGATATACATTTTTACCTCGCAGCGTTATTGAAGATGATCTGCTTCAAGGAAAAGTACGGGCCATCCCCCTTCTTGATTTTGCTCCACCAAAGGTAAATAGTTACTATATTACCCGAGAACCGTCCATTATACCTGAAAAATTAGAACACTACCTGATAGAATAAAAAAAAGACGCCGGGAGCTATATCACCGACATCCTTTTTACCTGAAGAAATATTGAAAATTACTGTTGTTTTGCGACTTCAACTAATTTTGTAAAAGCAGCTGCATCATGTACCGCAAGGTCCGCCAACATTTTACGGTTAACCGCAACACCCGCTTTTGTAAGGCCACATATAAAACGACTGTAACTCATACCATTGGCACGAGTCGCTGCATTAATACGGGCAATCCACAATTTACGGAATTCACGTTTTTTTGCACGACGGTCACGACGAGCATACGACAGAGCTTTCATAACACTTTCATTTGCTTTTTTAAACAAACGGCTTCTGGTTCCACGATACCCTTTTGCCAACTTCAATATTTTTTTATGACGACGGTGTGCAGTAACACCTACTTTAATTCTAGCCATGTTATATTTCCTCCAAATCTATTCAATAATAATAACTTATATTAAGCGTATGGGCACATCTTACGTACAGCATCCATATTTGTTTTAGCAACCAAGGCTGCTTTTCTCAGATTCCGTTTCCGCTTAGGAGATTTGGATTCCAAAATATGGCTTTTATAAGCCTTTGCTCTCTTGAACTGACCGGAACCGGTCTTTGTAAAACGTTTGGCCGCAGCGCGGCGAGTTTTTAATTTAGGCATAATATATATTTCCTCCTCTTAACTTTGACCCTTAATAGCAGCGATAACCATCGTCATATTTCTGCCTTCAATTTTCGGGTCCTTTTCGACATGGGCAATTTCTTTTAACTCATCGGCAAAACGCACAAGAAGATTTCTACCCAGTTCAGGATGACTCATTTCTCTGCCCCGAAACATAATGGTAACTTTAACTTTGCTGCCTTCTGCTAAAAATCGTTGTGCTGCCTTCATTTTGACATAAAAATCATGATCTTCAATATTGGGGCGCAACTTTACTTCCTTGAGCGTCAAAATCTTTTGTTTTTTCTTGGCTTCCTTTTCCCGTTTCTGCTGTTCATAACGGTATTTCCCATAATTCATTATGCGGCATACCGGCGGTTTGCCATTAGGAGCAACTTCTACAAGATCCATATGTCTTTCCTCTGCAATTTGCTGTGCCGAGCGCAAAGACATGACTCCCATTTGTTCATTCGTATCGCTAACCACACGAACTTCGCGTGCTCTGATCTGTTCGTTAATGCGCAATTCTTTACTAATAGTATTTCACCTCCAAAACAATATAAAAATAAATAGCGGATAGTAATACTATCCGCTATACGTTCAAATCCGTATCAACCTTAGTAACAATAACGTCATGTAAGGTGAGAAGCGGATAGCTTCTTCTTTGTTTTCATACGTTAATCATTTTACCATTGCCATATCATCTTGTCAATGTTTTTATACAACTATCCTGTTCTTTTATCCTACGGGTATTTTTTTATGCGTTTCCTTCATTACGACCGCAACAATAATCAAAGCTGCTTCAAAGGCTACTACAACAATATCCAATGCGTTTAAATAGCCTAAACTACCAGTTAAATATCCCATAAGCGGTCCGGAAAAAAAAGATAAGAAATAACTGGATGCCCCTACAATGCCTGTTGCTAATCCGATTTGCGCACCACTGACACCATCCTGTGCAATCGTATACCCCAAAACATAAATAGCGTGCAAACCAATTCCCATAAAAACACCCACCAAATAAAGAATGGATGAATTGGCAGGAATAATATGAAAAATCAAAATGGCACAAAGAGTATTTAAAACAGCCAAGAAAATAATAGTCGGTTTACGGCCAAAATGATCAGCAAAAAAGCCTAGGACTACTCCACTCAACCCGCCAATACCATAAATCATACCGAAAAAATGACCGGCTTGTGCTGCTGTAAATCCTTTATAAGTCATAAATAAATAAGGTCCCATGGAAGCAAATCCCCAATACGGTATAATATTTAAAATTTGGATTAAAACAGCCAGCCATACGACCTTATTAAAACCTACTGTATGCAGTGCTTCCATTAGGCGAGTACGCTTGATATCTTTTGATGTGTCCGTATATTTTGCCTTAAACCCAACAACGAGCAATAGTCCAAAGGCTATAGTAACCGATCCCATCGTTTTCAGACCTATACTCCAATCTCCGGTTTGTTCCAAGCTCCACCCATAGTACGAAGGTCCTACAAAGGCACCGATAGAATAAAACGTCATCATCAGTCCATTTAACATACCTCTAGCTGCCGGAAAAATAGATCCGGCAACAGAATACATGACAATATTCCAACATCCTTCCGTCATGCCAAAAAGAAGACGCCAAAAAGCTGCCTCAAAAAAACTATGCGCAGTTGTTACCATGGCAGTCATAAAACCAAGTCCAGTCATTCCCATAACCAACATACGCTTACGGCCAAACCGGTCAGCAAGAAAGCCCGCTGGAACATCAATAAATGCCTGCCCCAATGTAAAAATAGTCCCTATCGTACCAATTTCTACTGTTGTAAGCGCTAATTGGCCGGCAATAGCCTTTAATCCAACACCAAACGACAATCGATTGGCCGAATATACGGCATATCCTAACGCTAATAAAAACAATTGTACCCAAACCGCCCTGGGGATTTTTGATATATTTTTCGTAAACATAGCTGTTCCTCCCAATACTAATAAGCTTTTAATTTCAGCATGCTGCCAGTTGCAAGCCGGCAAAGAAAAATATATGGCCATATATAAAAACGCCCCTAACAATGCCATATTGGCATTGTTAGGGGCGTTTGATCGCGGTACCACCCTAATTGGATCTTATTACGACGGAATAGGTTCCATCTCCGCTTAACGCACCGGTTACGCTTATCCTTACTTCGTTCAGCATAAGAGCTCATGGGCGAGAAATAAACGCTTTACGTATCAGGCTCACACCAATCACCCAACTCTCTGCACGGCTTATCGTTTATTATGCTCCCATTCATTGCTTATCCAACCATCTTAGATTGTTTTTTATTGTACTCCCTGCTTTATAATTTGTAAAGAGACAAATACTTGATATGATAAAATATTTTATACAGTATAACGTTTTATTTAATATAATATGACAAATAACGCTCCCTTTTAATGATAGTAATACACAGATTATCAACATTTTAATATTTTTTATTATCACTCACTTGACAACAGTGCTAACAAATACTATACTATATGTGTAAACAAGATGAATGGGTTATATTCAAAGGTCAAAAAGACAGATTTCTTGTTTGCATCATTTTCATTATTACACTATATTAGAAAGAGGGTTATATTATGAGAGATTTATTTCCTGTAACTAATGATTTCAGATTCCCTGACTCCGCTTTTGATAATTTCTTTAACGGATTATTCCAGCCAAATCCGGCAATGCAGATTAAACTACCCAAAGTAGACATCGAGGATAGTGAAAATACTTATATTATAACGGCTGACTTCCCCGGCATGGTAAAGGAAGATATTAATATCACCTATGATAATGATGTATTGACTATTGCAGCTCAGCATAAGCAGGAAAAAGAAGAAAAAGACGAAAATAAGCACTATATCAGGAAAGAACGCAGCAGCAGTACATTCAGCAGACAATTTATCATTCGCAATATAAAAAAAGATCAAATTGAAGCTGCGTTTACCGACGGCATATTAAAAGTTACCTTACCCAAACTTGAAGCTAAGGTTATCGAAGACAGCCATCGGATTGACATCAAATAAAAATTGTGTGTAACCAGTAAAATAACCTCTCCTATTTCAGGAGAGGTTATTTTTATAATCATCCCAATTTTTCAAATCGGTATTTTTGTTCGGCATACGGATATTTTTCATGGTCAACTTCCCCCATAAACATCTTCACAGGGCGTGCATACGTTTTCTTTGTATCTGCCAGCGCTTTGTATATTACGAACTGTTCTCCGGTCTCTGTGTGTTCGGCAATGGTAACGATTTGATACTTATTCTTTTTAAAATGAATCCATACTTCATTTTCTTTAGGTAATTCTCTCATGATGAACCTCCTCTTTTATAGTATTATGATATATATTTTACCACAGAAATTTAAAACGTGGTTAGTTCATCAAAAATTTTTTCCGCATACGTATCTGTCATTCCCGCAATATAGTCAATACAGGCAGAGCGGTATTCCGATTCATTTTTTCCGATATGATAAATAACACGATTACCAAAAGCATTCCCTAAATTATCTGCTACCGCAGTTTCCCTGCCAATATCAGAATATTTTCTCATGCGTTCCAAAAAGTGAGCCCCTACCGTGGGATACTCTTCACTCAATTTGACCAGTTCCTTTATCGTGTCAGGACCGCGATAGCAGCGGCTTAATATATCATAAATAGATTGTATGATAAGTTTTGCATACTTATGATATATTTCCAGCCGTGGATTGCTATAAATATATTTGTAATTAAACTGCATAACCGTATCCATCAGATTCAAATGTTGTTCAGACAAGACCAACCCTTTATCCGGTGTACTTTCTTTACAAATATCCGTAATCAGAGGGTACATAATAGCCGTATTTGTAACCGACTGCAAATGCGCCTTAAGATGTCCATTCAGCTGTTCCTTTAAATCCCGCAAAGGATTTCCATCTTCTTTTAAAATTCCCAACCGGACAGCATCCTCAATATCTCTTCCCAAATATGCTATCTTATCAGCAATTTTCACGACACATCCTTCCCATGTATAGGGTTCAAATTCCCCGGCCCTTTCTACTTCATTAAGGTCTACATACTCTTTACGCGGACGCAGTACTGTTTGTTTCATTTCACCGCAATGACTTATAATACCATCGCGAACAGCATATGTAAGCATAAGATTTGAAGTCTTGCCAGCCGGATCCAGCAGCGTTTCAATATCATCAACCACACGCAAACCTTGGCGTTCATGCCAAAAGGGTTGTTTCAATTCTTTTTCACTAATTTCTTTTAGAACCCGTTCTCCTAGATGTCCGAACGGAGAATGTCCCAAGTCATGTCCATTTGCAATCGCGCCAATAAGTTCCGTATTAAGACCTAAGTACTGTCCGATTGTACAACTCACCGAATCCACATGATTGACATGTTCGATCCGTGTACAAATGTGATCATTTTTAGTCGTAAAAAACACCTGTGTTTTATGCTTTAAACGACGATATGCCGTTGAATGCAAAATACGAGTATAATCACGTCCAAAGGGTGTCCTGAAATCATCAGGACGCGTATATAGATTTCCATTGCGCTTAATAGCTCGCTCCCAATTAGGATGATTTTCATCCATCCGTTCCTCATAAAAAGCACCGTTCCCCATTATTTCCCTCCTAAGATATATCACCGTCTGTATGACTTGTCATGCTTCATGTTAAAAATCTGCTTTTATCGTATATAACAAAAAGAGGAACCGTCATATACGCAGACTGTCCTCTCTTTTCTCATTTTATTTTAGGCGGCATGGAGCCGTTCCCTTTTTCCTGCGGAGCACGCCATTCCGGTACGGGTTCTTCATAATTCAAATCTGCAACTCTTTTCTTCAGTCCTTTGTTTTCATATTCTAATTTATTGATTCTGTCTTGTGTCTTGCGGTCATGGATATAATGTTGTGTTTTAAGTTTCAACCCCCAGCAGAAGGCAATAAATATCCCTGCTAAAAGCGATAAGATAATAACAACAATCAAATTGGAATTAAATTTCATCGTAAAAAAAGAAAGTTCCACAGGCATAGAATTCTGTATTGCTAATACTGCAACAAAAAAACTGGCAATTCCCATAAGAATAATATACAACATGTGGACACGCCCTCTCCTACAGCTTTATTTGCGAGAATGTTCTTATATTTTCATCATAAGCTTACCCATGGACTTTGTCAATCATTTGGCAGCTAATTTTCTTTAGGTTCCGGCAGAAAAAGAGTACTGACCGCCATTACTGCAGCAAGTGCTACAATGATGATCATAACTGTCATGATCCCAAAATCATCCGCAAAATGTCCCATGAAGGGAACCACGATACCACCGGCACTAAAAGACAATCCCAATGTGACCCCGGAAGCAAAACCAATACTTTTAGCTAAATAACTCTGTCCCAGAACAACAAAGGATGAATACGTCCCATGCATAGAAAGACTTAAAGGCAATAGAAGAATAAACAAAATCCATATATTTTGCAAAAATACCGCTGCAATAAGAAGCGGAACCATAAAAAAGCTGCCTCTTTTAAGTACTGTGACAAATCCCCAATGATCTGCAAGATACCCTCCGATCATAGTTGTCACTATCCCCACTAAATTGAATACAGATAAAGTCAAACTCCCCACCGCATTGGATGCACCCATGATATTAATGCAAAACAATGGCAAAAAGCTGCCCAATGCAGTAACCACTATCGAACGGAAAACAATAACAACGGTCAATCTGGCGAATCCATTCCAATCGTTGCTCGCTTCCTTATGTTCAATGTGATTTGCTATATCGGCATTTTCTTTTTCTCGAACCATTGCCTCCGCTGTTTTTTTAATTTTCGGCACAATATAAAGGAGTATCATCGCCATAGCCACACCTACAATGCCGAAAACCAACAATCCTTTCATGCCAAACAACTCAATTACTGCTACCGCGATAAGCGGTCCAAAACCATATCCGCCATTTCCACCAATAGAAAAAATACTCATACCGGAGCCACGCTGATTTCCCGACACGGAGTTAACAAGACGTGCCGCTTCCGGATGAAAAACGGCAGCCCCTACGCCCATTACAGTAACTGCTGCAAAAATCAACCAGTAATTACTCACAAATCCGGTTACGGCAAACGTTACTCCCGTGAGCAAAACCCCAATACTCATAAACCATTGAAAGGAGGTTTTATCTGCTAAATAACCAAAAATAGGCTGGATAAACGATGATAAAAAACAAGATGCAAACATAATGCCTGCTATATCGGTATAATTCATGCCATAATAGGTAACAAAAAACGGCAAAACTGCAGGCAATGCCCCTGAACTGATGTCATTGCATAGATGTGCCGCTGCTAATATATATAGGTATTTCTTCTGCATACACTGACGCTCCTGCTTATTTATTTACTCCGCAGCCTGCTCCTGCTGCCGGTCAACCATTACTATTTTTCTTTCTTTTATAATGACGGTAAAAAAGGTATGCTACCGAGGCAATTGTAACCCAGATAAGAAACCGTCCGCCATACTTACTGAACTTCAATAAATCATGACCCAGCCAAACTTCTACAATAACTGCCGGTATTTTACCAATAAGGGCAGAAATAGTATGATCTCGAAGACTGATTCGGCTCAAAGCAGCAATGGCGGTAAACAATACATTCGGAGTATACGGAATAGCTCGAAAAAACGTCATCGTTCGTATATTACTATATTGATCAAGTTTTTCGGCCATATGATTTTCTTCAATTAATTTCTGTGCTTTCTCCCTTAAAATATTCCGCATAATGACAAACCCCAAATCAATTCCAATGACCTCTCCAATCCAAGAAATAATAATTCCCGGTACTAGTCCAAAAATAACCCCGTTTACGGTGAGAAACGGAATAGAAGGCAATCCTGTCATATTAGTAATAATAATCATAAAAACGCTTATAATAACGGCCCAGTAGCCAAAAGAAGTAATATACGCTACCAAGCCCTCCATATTGCCCGTCATTGTTAAATGAAACAGCGTACTATAAAATCCCGGAACCAGAAAATGAACTCCGGCAAAAACAAATAGTATGACAGCAATAACAAATCCTTTAAATACCTTATCTAAGGTTGTTCCTTTTATCATATCACACACTTCTTTATTCAGAAATAGAATAGTGTTATCTTTATTAATTATACTACAAAATACAGGTGTATAGGAAAAATAAAGAAGAATATTAGTAAATCTGCATAAAATAAGGCAACTTATATAGTATCTTATTTCACTCCCGTGTCCTCAAAAAAAAAACAGAAACAAAAGGCTGACAGATTTTCGACAGCAAAATTCATATCATCTTGCATAGTATTTCTCTTCCCAAGCACGAGAATATACTCTACTCATATTTATTTTTTTACTATTATATCCCTCTATAAAAAGTAACCCCGAACTATATAAGAGAAGACGCTAACAGTATATCGTGTTTTTCCTTTTAATCCTCCACAAAGTCATACAATGCTATAGTAAGGTAATCATCCCAAACAGCTTCTTTAAATATTGGCTCATGATAAAACAATAAATCGTATATATCAATGTTCTGCTGCACGGATTAAATTAAACACTTGTGTTGCTGTATTCGTCATATTTTTTAAAGCAACATCCTTATTCATTGCTTCTTTCAATGACATTGCCGAATCTACAATGGAGAAAAATGCGTCAATCCCATGTTTATTGCAAGCTTTTGCATCATCAGTAGTACATCCAGCCAATGCAATTACTTTAGCACCATATTTTTTTGCCAATTTCGCAACTCCAATAGGGGCTTTTCCCATAGCCGTCTGTGCATCTAAACAACCTTCTCCCGTAACAACATAATCTGCATCTTGTATCGCTTCGGCTAGATGAATAGAATTGAGTACAATTTGTATTCCCGATTGAAGACTTCCTTTAATATATGCCAAAAAAGCAAATCCTAAACCGCCCGCCGCTCCTGCTCCCGGTGTTTGAGATAAATCGGTTCCTAAAAATTTTGCAGTTACTTCAGCAAATACACGGCTTGCGGCATCCAAACGGCGTACCATGTCCGGTGTGGCTCCCTTTTGCGGTCCAAAAATATACGCTGCCCCATGGGTACCATATAACGGATTATTTACATCACAGGCAATATGAAAAGTGCAGTCTTTTATAGCCGGCACAGCTTGAGACACATCAACAGATACTATATTTTCAACAGCTTTTCCGCCCAACCCCACAGGCTGTCCTTGTTCATCCTTAAAAATAAAACCTAACGCCTGCAACATACCGACTCCGCAGTCACTGGTCACGCTTCCGCCTATGCCGATAATAAAATTTCTGGCTCCTTCAGACATTGCCTGCACAATAACTTCTCCAACACCATAGGTTGTAGTGTGCAATGGATTTCGTTCTTCCTCCGGCACCAGTCCGATTCCTGCAGCCCCTGCCATTTCAATGATCGCGGTTTTAGATTCTTTCAAAAAGCCATACGGGCATTGAACCATTCCGGCAAGCGGTCCATGAACCGCTGCATACCGTAATTCACCGTGCAGTCCTTCTACCAATGCTGCCACTGTTCCTTCTCCGCCATCGGCCAGCGGTTTTACAATAACTTCTACCTCTGTATCGCTGTAAGCATTGCGAATACCTGCTTCAATCGCCTTACCTGCTTCATAGGAAGTCAGACTGTTTTTTAAAGAATCGACAGCTACAACTACTTTCATAAAATTCATCTCCCGCATAATATGTATAATAATTATTCATATTATGAGTATAGCAAAATCAACAGCGATAAACTATGTTACACAAACCAAAGTCATATGACTATTTTTTTATTTCTTTATCATAGATACTACTCTATTTTTTTAAATGGACACCTATATATAAAACAACTGCATCTGTAAATTTTCGCGGATCCAATCCTGTTTTAACATAAATTTGTTTAAGTCGGTACTGCAATGTGTTTTTATGAATCATCATTTCATTGGCTGTCGACTGCAGAGATAATTCATTTTTAAAATAATTCTGCAATAATTGAAATTCTTCCGCGTTTAATGCTGCACAAACTTTTTCCACATACTGCCGCTGTACTTGTTCATCAATGCTCTGCAGCAACAATTCCAAATTCATATTTTCAGCAAACATACAAAAGAATTGATGCTCTTTTGCATATTTCATCGCCATACGAGAAAATCGGTAGGATAAATAAATATGCCGGACAGCTTCCCACGTTCCTACGCCAATATATAATTTAGGAGAAAAATCAGTTTCCCACGCAGTTACCCGCTGTTTCCATTTTTTATACTTAGATTCCGGGACAAGGCAAACAACCATATTAGGATAAATGTGCACATGCAGAGGCAACTCCAATTCCTGCAAGTCTTCCGTAATATTACGCTCAATTTGGCGCTGAATCTGCCCATCCCCCAAACAATCGAGCATATAACTGATTGCAACATATTTTTCGTCTGCCAGAATATCGGCATCCCCCATAATTTGCTGTATTCCTTCTAAATCATGATATAAGAGGGCCATAACTAGTTTTCCTACACGCTGCTGATCATCATACGACTGTATTTCCAATAAATATTCTTTCATAAAAACTTCACAAATTTTTGTCAATAAAAATCCATATTGTCCTACAACATTTGGTTCACCCGTAATTCCGATAACTCCGACCACTTGATCATTCATCGTAATGGGATAATTAATTCCGGAATTTGAACCTTTATATTCATCCTTGTGATAAACTGTCCTGGTCTGCCTGGTACGAGCTGCTAAATGTCCTGCCTCATGATAAGTTCCGATACGCTTGGAATCCGTACTAGCTAAAATAATCCCCTGTGGATCAATAAAATTAACATTCCATCCCACAATCGTTTTTGCAGAATCCACTATTTGCTGCGCAAAATCTACATTGATACGCACCATAAATTTGCCTCCAATTATATAGTACCCCGGATAGATTCGCTATTTTGTATTCAATCCTGTCAATAAGCCTTTTAATATATCTGCTGTCGCTGGCGGACATCCCGGTACAGAATGTATAAATCTACAGGTACACGAACCAATTCCAAGAGAATTTCCACTTTGGTCTCTAAATGTTTGTCCAATGCAAACAGGGTGTTTTTTATAATACGACAAAAGTCCTCGCTCTTCTAAACGTGCCAAGGCCTGAATTAGATTTGCATAGCAGGCAGAGCAGGCATTTTTTTCAGTTACTGCTTTTGCCAGAGCTTGTACTTTACGGGATCGAATCGTTTTAACAGGACAAGTATCTTTTTCCAAAACCATGAGATTTGCATGCTCAAGATCCATAGAACCTACACCGAGTTCAGCTGCCATCTTGATATAGTCAATCTCATCAGGTTCATACCCCATTGCCGAAGCGACATATGAATCTATCAGCACCGGATCCAAGCCGGCAACAATACGATTCATGGGGACCGGGTTTCCCCCCTCTTCAAAATCCAAATCACCGCAAAGCCCATCCATAAGGATAAAGCCTGGATGCAGAACAGTATTTAGATAAGCAATCGGACGATGCAATCCCAAGGTATGAAAATGCCGTTTTTCCTTATCAGATAAACATCCCTTAAAATTTTTTAGTGCACCCGTGATTTTTGTTTGACAATGGCCTTTTAATACGGGCATTGTAATAATAAAATCCAAATCAAGTGCCGTTTTACTTATTTCCATTTCAATGGGACCTGCCTGAATCTTGCAATATGTATCATCTTTGGTATCTAACAAGGGAACTTTATATTTTTCGGCAACCTTTTCTATGCCGCTTATTGAAAACGCCCGTTTGGTATCGTCGCCAATCCAGGAGCCTTCCAAAATAATGATATCGTAAAATCCATGCTCCTGCAAATATTGGATAAGAGCCTCTACCATAAGCGGTGATGTTGTTGCTCCTGAGTCATGCGTCTTAGCTACCACTAAATTAGGTTTAATACCAATTCTGGCATTTTTAGGAATAGATAAAGCCAATTCCGCTTTATCCAATACCATCCGTACCATTTTTGAAATATGAGTACCATACGTAATAATAATATCATTTTTTTTCATTGCTTTCCATCTCCTAAAAAGCACAAATTCTCTTATGATTTTTATGCAAATTCCAACAAATTCAGTCCTACTGCTTCGCTATATTTTCTATCTATCCGCCCTTTTATCAAGGTAATAATAACTTCTCCCGTTGCACTAATAACAGCTCGATTCAAATGTCCCCCAAAAACATGTCCCAATTCATCCCCTACACTAATATGAAAATGACTGTAATAGTTTCCCCGCATAGAATCAATTGTTCCCGTAAGCGATACAATTTCAAAACTGCCTGTAAATTGATTGGCTTTATATTTTTTAGCCGTAACATCAAAAACTCCAACGACAATCTCACAAACAGCCCCTAATCCTTGTATCATAGCAAGATTAATATGTTCCTTCTGTGCAATGACTTTAAGTGTTTCCACTATTTCTTCGCCTTTGTCTAACCTCGCAATGATATGTGTTTCATCGATTTTCCTATAATCCATGTCGCATATCCTCCTTTTTCGTAATAAAAGCATATATTTCTATAATAAATTATATATTAATGATTTTTTTAAGTCAATATTCAAAACTACGTTTTCAATATATGAAATATTTATTTTAAAATTATTTACTAAAAAACGGCACATATATGTGCCGTTCAAAATTCCGTATACATAGTAAGGGATAATATACTCTATTCAGCATCACCCAAATTTTGCATCGCCAAAGAAACCCGGCTTGCATATTCCAATAATATAGGCCTATAACCAAGGATTTGTTCTCTGGTATAAGTAGAAACAGGCCCGGATATACTAATTCCACCAATAATATTTCTGCCAATATCAAAAACAGGTGCAGCAATACAATTTCTCCCATTTGACCATTCTTCCAAATCCGTCGCATACCCTTGAAGATTTACCTTCTCAATCTCTTTGCGAAATTCCTGTTCATCTGTAATCGTATTCATCGTACATTTAATAACTCCGTTCGCAAATATCTTGCCAATCAATTCAGGATGCTGAGATATCAACACTTTGCCCAATGCTGTACAATATACCGGGCGTCTCATGCCTACGTGAAAATATCCATATCGGCAATAGGGCGTTTCCGCTCTGGCAATATATAGTACTTCATCACCTTCCAATACGGCCAAATTTACATTGATTTTTTCCTTTAGTGATAATTCTTCTAAATAAGGCATGCCTATACGCCGCAGCGAAATCGAGTTTAATACTATGCTTTCATATTTTAATAAGCCTAATCCCAATGAATATACATTTCCATGCTGTTCCACAAGACCTGACTGTTTCAGCGTATTTAACATCCGGTATGCTGTAGGCTGGCTGATTCCAGTCATTGTACTTATTTCCTTCAGACGCAGCCGGGGCCTCTCCATCGAAAATGTATTCAATAACTGTATTGACTTTACTATGCTGTTGTTTGTATTAGCACCGACTGTATGTGTTGACATAATCACCATTCCTAATTATTGGTAAATTTCAATATATAAAATGATAATTTAATTATAAAACGGAATTTTATATATTGCAATAAAAATGAATCAATTTCGTATAAATAACAGCACGACGGGAAACTATCCCGCCGTGCCATAGTAAAAATAAATTAACGTTTCACTTCAATATTATTCATTTTTTCATAAAAACGAACAATACTGCTATGATCGCATGCTTCTAAGCCATCATGTTTTAGTACCTGCATTTCTTCCATTACTTGCGTAACAAGAGGAAGCGCAAGGCCTAAATTATGAGAAGTTTCAATAACATTATTCAAATCTTTTATATGCAGATTGATCCGGAATCCAGGGTTGAAATTACGATCCATCATCATAGGACCTTTCGCATCAAGTACCGTACTTCCTGCCAATCCTCCTCGAATCGCTTCATAAACAAGATTAGGTTCTACACCTGCAGCCTGTGCTAAGGTAAATGCTTCTGATACGGCAGCAATATTAATGGCAACAATAATCTGATTTGCCAGTTTAGTAATATTTCCCGCGCCTATTTCCCCACATCGTACAACAGAACCAGCCATAGACTTCATAACATCATAATATGAATCAAAGATTTCCTGCTTGCCGCCTACCATAACTGACATCGTACCATCAATAGCTTTGGGTTCTCCGCCCGATACAGGTGCATCCAGCATTTCAACCCCGATTTTATCCAGTTCAGCCGCCACTTCACGACTAACTAATGGTGCAATCGAACTCATATCAATAAGGACTTTACCTGTCGATAATCCTTCAATCAACCCGCCTTTTCCCAATACAACGGTTTTAACCTGCGGTGAATTTGGCAGCATAGTAATAATGACATCACACTGCTGCGCAATTTCTTTTGCAGAAGCCGCGGATGTAGCTCCTAGCGCTGTTACTTCATCAACCGCAGCTTTGTTCAAATCATTAACAGTTACATCATAACCGGCTTTTAATAAATTTTTACTCATGGGCTTACCCATAATACCTAAACCAATAAAACCAATTTTCATGTTCATTAGCTCCTTTTTACTGTAAACTTTAATAAAAAATATATATAACACATTGCTTACAAAAGATATGCAAACAATATATTATCGAACCAAACAGGGCTTTTTATTATCAAATGTCCACCCTGGAATAAGAAATTGCATCGCAGCAGAATCATCTCGATTACCGCAGCATTTTTCCTTATATAACTGATGTGCCTTCTGTATTCTGTCTAAATCCGGCTCAATTCCCAATCCCGGCTTATCTGGAATTTTTATATAACCGTCAACAATTTCAAACGGATTTTTAGTCAGATGTTCGATTCCTTCCTGCCATATCCAATGTGTATCGATTGCAGTTACACGCCCCGGTACAGCTGCAGCTACATGAGAAAAAATAGCTAAAGAAATATCAAAATGGTTATTAGAATGTGATCCCCACGTGAGTCCATACATATTGCAAAGCTGTCCTACACGTACGCTTCCCTGCATTGTCCAAAAATGCGGATCTGCTAAAGGAATATCAACCGATTGCAATAAGATAGAGTTGGCCATCTGGCGCCAATCGGTAGCAATCATATTAGTTGCTGTCGGGAGACCGGTCGCCCTGCGAAATTCTGACATAATTTCACGACCGGAAAAACCCGCTTCAGCTCCGCAAGGATCTTCACAGTATGTTAGTATTCCTTTCATTGCATTACCGATTTCAACAGCTTCTTTTAAAGACCATGCTCCATTCGGATCGAGCGTGATACGTGCCTCCGGAAAATGTTCCTTCAGTGCCTTTATCGCCTTTATTTCTTCTTTGCCCGGTAATACGCCGCCTTTGAGTTTGAAATCACGAAAACCATATTTTTCATATGCCGCTTTTCCTAACTCCAATACTGCCTCCGGCGTAAGCGCTTCTTCATGGCGCAGCCGGTACCAATCACAATCTGAATCTGATTCACTAGCATATTCCAATGTTGTCTTTTTACGATCTCCAACATAAAATAAATATCCCAAAACATCCACTTTATCCCGCTGCTGCCCTTCTCCCAAGAGACGAGCAACGGGCAATTCCATGTATTGTCCTAATAAATCAAGCATTGGGGCCTCAACAGCCGTTTGCACATGGATTCCGGTACGTGTATCAAAAGTCTGGTTACCTCGTTCTTCTTCTCCAATATTTAAATGGTTGGAAATCTGTAATAGTACATTGCGATAATCACCAACCTGTGCGCCTATAACATATTTTTTTACTTGTTCCAATGCGGCCGTAATTTTACCAACACCCGGAACTTCACCAACGCCTATATGTCCTGTTTCATCCGTGAGAATAACCACGTTACGAGTAAAGTACGGCCCATGAGCCCCGCTCAAATTAAGAAGCATTGAATCGTGTCCCGCTACTGGATATACATCCATTTGTACAACTTTAGGTGTCTTATTTGCCATTTTTACACATCCTTTACAAAATAATACGTTATATTATCTGAGCAATTCCATCTCAATCAATACATTCCGCAATGCTGCCCGTTCTTCCGGTTTCAAAGGACCGCAAGGTTCCATGCAAGGTCCGGCATCAATTCCCAGCAACGTTAAGGATTCTTTAATAACAGCCGGGAATGTTCCATATTTAAAAGCGATCCGCAGCGGGGCCAGCTGATATTGTGCTTTTAATGCTCCTTCTAAATCTCCCTGCTGGTATTTATCATAAATATCAGCACAAAGACGCGGTGCCACATTAGCACAAGATGCTATTGCTCCCGATGCACCATACACCAAAGAAGAATAAATCATCGTATCTCGGCCTACCAATACAGAAAAATCTTTTCCCTGCGTCAAACGAATATATTCACCAACAAGTGTCATATCTCCAGAAGATTCTTTAGCCGCTACAATGTTTGAAATATCAGCAAGCTTAGCAATCGTTTCCGCATTCACATTAACACCTGTTTTCGGCGGATTATTATAAATAATAATCGGTAATGATGTATTATCTGCAACTGTTTTATAATGCATATATAATTCTTTTTGATTAGGTTTGATAAACATCGGCGTCAAAATAGATACACAGTCCACGTTGCATTCCTCGGCCATCTGTGTTAACGCTACTGTCTCTTTTGTCGTAATAGCGTTAGTTCCCGCATAAATGGGAACACGCCCATTGGCCTGATCCATTGCAACTTGAAAAATATAACGTTTTTCTTCTAAACTAAATCCGTAAAATTCGCCGGTAGTGCCTACTACAAATAACCCATGAACACCATTGTCGACTAAATAGTCAATTAACTTTCTGGTTGCCGACTCATTAAATGTGCCGTCCTTGGTAAGCGGTGTAATCATAGCCGGTATTACCCCATGCGGCTTAAATACTTCTTTTATCATTCTATTCCCTCCATTGCCATAAAATATAATTATAATAACTTATATTTCATATTTAACATATTCAATTCAATATGTGAAATGTATTAATCTTTATTTAAAATAATATACCATTATTATGAAATTTTCAATGTTTTTTTACTTATTTTTCATAATCAGGATATAATCATACAAATTCACAAATCAACTGCTCGTTATAAAAATTACGTGATAGGTGCTGGGTTGAATAAGCATAAGTCATTATAAATTTTCCATTTTTCCGCCCAGCTTTGCTTCTTTCCGCTGGCAACAGAAAGAATCATATCAAAAATTTCTTTTCCTACAGATTCTATCGTTGCTTCTCCTTCAGCAATTCGTCCTGCATTGATATCAATAATATCAGGCCATTTTTTTGCAAGAATGCTTCTACTGCAAACTTTAATTACAGGTGCCATGGCTAATCCATAGGGTGTACCGCGGCCCGTTGTAAATACTTGTACATGGATACCCGAAGCAAGCTGACATGTACCGCAAACAAAATCACTGGCTGGCGTTGCTGCATAAATCAAACCTTTTTTTGTTGGCCGTTCGCCAGGAGAAATAACTTCAGTGATTGGACTGGTCCCTGATTTGACAATAGATCCCATCGCTTTTTCGACAATATTCGATAATCCGCCTTTTTTATTTCCAGGTGTTGTATTAGCACTGCGGTCAACCTCTCCTAAACTTAAATAACGATCATACCATTTCATTTCTGCCAGGAGACGATCAGCGACGTCAGCATCTACAGCCCGCGGCAATAACCGGTCAATTCCATCACGAACTTCTGTAACTTCGGAAAACATCACAGTAGCCCCCGCACGTACTAAAAGATCAGCCGCATAGCCAACCGCAGGATTGGACGTTACTCCGGAAAAAGCATCACTGCCACCGCATTGTAACCCCACTACTAAATCAGAAACAGAACAAACTTCGCGGCGACGTTGATTCAATCGCTGTAAAATTTTTTCAGCATTTTTCATGATTGTATGAACAGATGCAGCAAAACCATTTTCATCCTGAAGTTGTATATGAACCGCATGCACATCGCCATCAATCACTACTTCCGGGCGAAGCTTTTCACATCCCAAACTAACAATCAACATTTCTCCGCCAAAATTTGGATGTTTCGCTAAATTTTTAATTGAACGAATCGGAATTACCGCTGCCGGAGCATTGATTGCCACACCGCAGCCATAATTATGTTTCATTGCAACTACATCATCTACATGAGGATATCGAGGCAGCAGTTCTTCTTTAATTTTCTTTACTGCAATATCTACAACTCCGGCTACACATTGCACACTGGTTTGGATTCCCAAAATATTTTTGGTAGCCGCTGTCCCATCTGCATTTCGATATCCCATAAAAGTCATTCCCTTTAAAGGTTCTAACTGCTTCATTTCTTGACGACTGTATACCATCTGATTTACATCGGGCGGTTCAGGCATGCCAACCAAGGATTCCTCGATCCAGCTTCCTTTGGGAATGAATTTTAGTGCATACCCTATCGTCTGTCCGTACCGAATAATTTCCCCGCCTTGTGGTATATCCTCCAATGCTGCTTTATGTGCTTGCGGAACATCAGTAGTTAACGTAAAACCATCTTCAAACCGAGTTCCTTTCGTAAGACCGCCCTCATTGGCAATAATGGCTACATTATCTTTTAAGTGTAATTTTATTCGTAATGGTTTTTGTAATGCCATGGTCGTCATCTTCCTTTGTTTATATAAATTCTGTATTGTATTTTTTACAATTTAGGTCCATATTCACCATAGCTATTTTTTTTAGGATTATATTCAAAATCTTCTACCAAGTATCGCATCGCTTTCGCATCATCTCGGGCGCCGGAACCAACCTTTTTATATAACATATGAGCCTGTTCTACACGTTCCATATCAATATCAACGCCAAGACCTGGTTTATCTGAAATTTGAATAACTCCATTTTCAATCTGCATAGGCTCCTTGGTTAATCGTTCACGGCCTTCTTGCCAAATCCAATGTGTATCTATCGCTGTAATATTTCCCGGAGCAGCCGCTGCTGTCTGCGCATAAATAGCTAATGAAATATCAAAATGATTATTTGAATGCGATCCCCATGTTAATCCCCATTCTGCACATAATTGCGCCAGACGGACAGAACCGCGCATCGTCCAAAAATGCGGATCTGCTAATGGAATTGATACAGCATCCAATTTAACAGAGTGAATCATTTGCCGCCAGTCTGTAGCAATCATATTGGTGGCAGTCGGAAGCCCTGTGGCTCGTCGGAATTCTGCCATAATCTCCCGCCCGGAATATCCCCCCTCCGGCCCGCAGGGATCTTCTGCATAGGTTAAAACATGTGTTTTATTTTTACATACTTCAATTGCTGTTTTTAAAGACCATGACCCATTCGGATCCAAGGTAATGCGGGCATCAGGGAAGGTTTTCTTCAGCGCCGTAACCGCTTCTATTTCATCTTCCGGCTTCATAACCCCGCCTTTTAATTTAAAATCAGAAAAGCCATAATGTTCCTTGGCCGCCGCAGCTTGTTCAACAATATCTGCCGGAGTAAGCGCTTCTTCATTTCGCATGCGATACCAATTATCCTGATTATGTTCATCACTTAAATAGCCAAGGGATTCTGCTTTATGCCGATTCCCTATATAAAATAAATATCCTAATGCGCATACTTCCTTACGCTGCTGTCCATCCCCCAGCAGGACGCAAGCCGGTACACCCAAATATTTACCTAATAAATCCAATAATGCCGCTTCAATTGCTGTAATGACATTATCAGCCCGTAAATTGATTTCGTGTGGTTGGAGAAGTACTTTCCTTTCCGCTTCTGTTTTAGCTTTATGAACAGTCGCCTGCGGGCCTTTATATTTTCCCCCCAATACTTTATCATAAATAGTCATAAGAATATTATTATATTCTCCAATGGATCTTCCTATGACCAACTCGGGAGTACGTTGCAATACGCCTAAGATAGTAGCTCCTCCGGGAACTTCACCAATACCGGTATGCCCGGAACTATCTTTTAATATAACTAAATTGCGGGTAAATATCGGCTCGTGAGCACCACAAAGATTTAATAACATGGAGTCATGTCCTGCTACAGGAATGACGTGCATTTCAGTAACTATCGGTGTTAAACTCATTACAAAACCTCCCTATCTTACGCTGCTTTAATTTCAACGCGATGAATATCTCCTACGATTACAAGATAACTAAATGCCGCCACTACCCCATGCGCCACGGTAAAGACGAGTGCCCATTCAAATGAGCCTGTCGTAGCTACAATATAACCAATGGCAATCGGTGTCGTAATACTAGAAAGGTTTCCACACATGTTGAATAATCCACCTGCAAGACCGGCAACTTCTTTAGGAAATGTATCTGAACCAACAGCCCAGCCAAGAGCACCAAACGCTTTGCCAAAGAAGGACATTGCCATGAACAATATAACCAAGGGGATAGAATCAACATAATTACAAAGTACCATAGCCATACTCAACATCATCCCTAATACAATCGGTGTTTTCCGAGCAAAAGACAAGGAATATCCTTTACGAATCAAGAAATCAGAAAAGACGCCACCAAGGATTCCGCCGCCAAACCCGCAAAGTGCAGGAATTGCTGCTGCAAAACCGGCATGAAGAATATCCATTCCTCTAGCTTGTACTAAATAGACCGGGAACCAGCTAATAAAGAAAAAAGTTAACGCATTAATGCAATATTGTGCTAAATAGATACCAATAAACATCCGATTCGTAATAAGTTGTTTAATAACTTTAAGATTAGGGCCTGATTTCTTTTCCCCGTCTTTTTTTACATCCATACTAACTAAGCCGCCGCCTTCTGCTATATACTGAACTTCAGCTTCATTGCACATAGGATGTTCCTTAGGATCATGCATAAACTTGAGCCAAACAAATGCCATTACCAATCCGATAGACCCCATTACAATAAAAACATGATGCCAGCCAAATACCGTAACAATCCAGGCCATTAACGGGGCAAATATAACCGTCGCAAAATACTGTGCCGCATTAAAAATAGCAGAAGCAGTACCACGTTCTTTTCCCGGAAACCAAGCTGCTACGACACGTGCATTGGCAGGAAAGGAAGGAGCTTCAAATGTTGCCATTAAATAACGGAATACAAAAAGAACCCCGGCAGCAGTAATACCCACAAATAAGGCAGATAAACTTTGCAACATCACACTGACAGACCATAGCAGCAATCCTATAAAATATACTTTTTTTGAACCAAATCGGTCCAGCAGCCAGCCGCCAGGCAGCTGCGCAATTACATACGCCCACCCGAACGCTGAAAAAATATATCCCATATGAATACTAGTCAAGCCTAAATCCTTTTGAATAACCGGACCTGCGATGGAAATAGTAGCACGATCAGCATAGTTGACAGCAGTTAATGTAAATAAGAGAGCAACAACCATCCAGCGCACATTGGTACGTTTCATTACATTTACAGTAGCTTCTTGAACAGACATTAAATATTCCTCCTAAAAAATATATTATAATTAAATAACTTCCGCTTTCCTGTTTTTGATTTTTCCATATGTAATAAGTGAAATACCTCCTAAAATAACCAATATCCCTAAAACGACAAAACCGGCAATATATGTACCAGTAACAGCCTGCATATAACCTACTAAAAAACCTGCAATCGTCCCGCCACCGCCAGCTCCAAGACCATTAACAATACCCGATGCCGGTCCAACAGCATGTGGTTCAACCGTCTTTTGAATAATCGACCAAATATTAGGAGTAAAACTACTGGCATAATATCCCATAGCTATGGTAATCAAAGCCATTTTAAATACAGGAGCTTCAATCAATGGCAAAGTTACTAATAAAAGTCCCGGAATAATTAAACCTAATGCGGCTATTAAAGAGCGTTTTCCTGTTTTATCACTAATATATGAGATAGGTACTGCCAAAACAACGGCCATCAAATAGGGACAAGCACTTGCAATTCCTTGTGCCATGCCATCATATCCAAGCGATTTAACTACCATAGGAATCCATAAGGTAATTCCCCAAAACAGCATTCCCTGTGTTATATAGGTAAAAATAACAAGAAAAAATGATTTTCCGCCAAAAGATGCAAGTGTTAACTTAGCCTTATTTCCATCTTCAATAGGTTCTTCTTTATACGGTGCATCTTTATTTTTTCCTAACATTTTTATATACAGGGGTACGATAAGCAATAGTCCCACACCACCTGTAATATAAAACAAAATTTTCCAACCGAAAGCATCATAAATAGGAGTTAATATAATAAAGCCTAATGCCAATGCCATAAATTGACCGTAGTATTGAATAATACTATTGGCTCTTGTCAATTCATTCGGAGAAAACCATGAACGAGCAAATCGAGATTGCTGCGGCCAATATACTCCTTCTGTTATTCCTAAGATAAACCGAAATGCCAATAAAATTGCAATAGATTGGATAAAACCGGTAAGAAATGTTGCCAATGACCAAATAAGTACCATAAGGATAACTATTGTTTTAGGTTCTCTTCCCCGTGTTAAGATTCCACCAAAAATATTAGCAAAAAAATATCCAATTAAAAACATAGTAAGAACCAACGATTTAACAGCTCCATCAATTCCCAAATCCGCGGATAGTGATGGCAAAGCAACAGATAAATTTGTTCGATCAATATATGCTACAAAAAGTCCCAGACATAATGTACCTGCAATTCGCAGCCATTTATTCTGCATTGTAACGACTCCCTTCAATATAATGTAGATGATAGATTTTTGTAAACAATCGTTCCTTCACGGATCGTAAGTTGCGGCACTAGCAATTGTTTACCTTCCACACATGCTCCTTTTGCATCGAAAAAAGAAAACTGTCCAGAAGTATTTTTTAAAACAGCGACATCTGCGCAAGCCCCAGGTTGCAATGTTCCTATTTCCCCCTCCATTTCCATACATTTTGCCGGGACGGCCGTCACCGCCGCAATAACCGCTTGCAAATCCATTCCTAATGCTAAATATTTAGACATAATCCAAGGCAATGCAATCGCCGGATGTTTATATAATGTCATCATCGTAATATCTGAACTAATAATATCCGGATAAAAACCATCTATCATCGCCTTTTTCGCTATAGCAAAATCAAAATTATTCTTGCCATTGCAAGCGTCAAATATAACTCCTCTTTTTTTCGCTTTCCATACTTCAGGAAAAACATGGCCCTTTTCATCTAAAATAGTATTTCCCGTCCCATGGTATACATGAGTAAAGATATCTCCCGGTCTAAAATATTTCACTAATTCATCCGTCGGACACGGTGGATCAATGACATGAACATTAATTCTGCAACCTATTTGTTCCGCTAACAAAACTGCCTTTTGTATAGGTTCTAATCCTGTATTATTGATATTATTTTTTGTTTGTTTCAATTTAATTCCTAAAATATTGTCTTTATATTTTTCTGCTAAATATTTTATTTTGCTTTCATCGCAATAACGAACATCATAAGTATCCGGTTTATTCATACTGATTTGTCCATCGGAAGATAATGCAATAAAAGACTTCACTCGAACTGTTGAATGCATAATTGTATCAGTATAAAAAGATTCATAATTAGCAGACCCGGAGCTTCCCCCATCAACGACAGTAGTTACTCCATTAGGAAGCATGGCTACATCAGGAGAGACGCCCGCATCAGTTCCCTTTTGAAATACATGGGCATGATAATCAATTAATCCAGGAACAACCAGACAGTTCGTTGCATCAATCACTACGTCAGGCGTACCGATATCGGTGTTTTCAATGATCTGCCCATTTTTTATGCAAACATCGCAAATTGTATCAATCCCTCTATACGCATCCATCACTCTACCATTTTTAATCAATATATCATCCATCTTTATTCCTCCTTGGCAACACGTCTTTATTTCTTTTCATCGTACGTATAATAATTCACATTCCAACTTCAAAACATGCACACTGGTTAATTATTTTTAATTCGTTATTTTGTGTCGCATCGTTTTCATTTATTTATTTTTCGTTTCATTATTTGAAATTTTTCTTCTTTATATAAAATTATACTGCAATTTATTATTTTTTTCAATCATTAAATGATATTGTTTCATTGCATAATATGCAATGAAACAATAATTTATGACAAATAAAATGCAAATATTGCATTTTATTTGTTTTACATGCTAGAATATTTTGTTCATATTTGGCACAATGTATAATTATATATTTTAAAATCCATATAAAAAAACATAAATTTCTCCTATTTATTGCAAGCATACTGACGAATGATATTAATTTTACTTCAATTTAACAGTATCTTTGTTTTATAAAAAAAAGCGAAACATCTAAATTGTTTAGATGTTTCGCTTAAAACAAAAATATAGAATTCATTTATTCCCACTATATTCCACAAATATTCAGTTTCTTCAACTATACTTGTTGACTACACTAATCAATAGATGCCGCGATGTATCCACTAGCAGTGTTCCAACAAAGGAGGCAAATTGCCGTTTATATCAAACCCCATATCTTCGATCTCCCCTTCAACAGTGAGTCCATCATACATACCATTCTTTACATCTTCGTAATACGCCTCTGAAAGCATTATATGTTCTATATGAAGGCTGTTGGGAATCCGAATAATATGCAAATGCTCTTTATTTACTTCATTCAAAGTACGAATACAGGCTTGAACAGCCTCTTTATCGGTTGCCATAATCAGCGGAATCGTTGCCGATTTTAAAACTGTACTAGTCATGCAATTAGGATACATTTTCTGAATATCCATTTTATCAAAAATACGTTTTGTAATAACACTGGCTAACCCTACACCTAAGGCATTTCCATGAGAAGAATCTGTCAAGTCCAAAAAGCACGTACGCTGCACTTTAACTCCACCCGTCGCATATTCCGTAGAGAAAGTTCCTGTAATATTAGGATCTACCCCAGTACCGCTATAGTTCTTGCCTATTTTATCAACAATAAGTACATCGCCTTTTTCTACAATAATTTTAGGCATATTAGAGGCCGCATATTTCAAAAGTTCCGGCTCTCTTTCTAAAATTTTATCTCGATGAATCGCTTCGATTTTACATGTCTCATCATATGCATTTTCTATGCACGGAATCGCTAAAAGAATCGGAGCGTTTTTTAAAATCACCTCCGCATTAGCTGGTATATTATCAGCAATTTTTCCCATACCGTCACTATGTACACTTTCTGCACCTTTTTGCTTCCCTAGTCCAACTACCATCATTTTACAGGGACCACTTTCATAGGATCCACGAAATGCATTATGCATTTTCAGCCGGCAAGAAACAATAACACCATCAGCTTCAAATGCAAGCTTATCCATATATACCGGCTTCCCATACTTTGAATATCCTAAAAATACCGTATCCATACAAGAACAAATAGGACACCCCATCGTTGCTTCAGTAATATTATAGCTAGCCAGTATTTCTAGCTGTCCTTCTGCTGTTGCCCCGCCGTGGCTCCCCATTGCCGGGATAATAAAAGGGATTGCTTGTTTACGTTTTATAAAATCAACAATTGCTTTCGTAATACTATCTACATTAGCAATACCGCGGCTTCCTGCTGTAACAGCAATACGCATATCCGGCTTAATCAACTCCGCAATACCTTCTTTAGATAGTTCTTCAAAAACAATGCGTGGGATATCCTTCGTTTGAATAACCGGTCGTGGGAATGATTGTTTTGCCCGAAACATTTTAGGAATGGGTACTTGTGCCAATAGTTGTGACACAATCCCCTCTCTTTTAATTTCCATTATACTATTCCTCCTCAAATAAGAAGATATTCAAAAATCATTATGTTTTATCGAATATATTTCTTCGTATTTTATTTCTATTATATGCTAAATGAAGCATCATAGCATCTTGCGCATCATAACTGCGATGATCACGAATAGCTTCATATATTTCTCTATGATGAGACAGTGTCATTGCGACTACTTTATGCCCCTCAATACTGGTAAACGCTTTGATAGCTGTATTAATAACCGGAACAAGACGAGGTACCACCAGGTTATTACTGCATGTCGCTATTTGTGTATGAAACTCGATGTCCTTATCCGTCGGATCTTGTCCTGCGGCTAATGCATCTTCCATTTCTTGACAAGTTCTGCCAAGACAGTGAATCTCTCTTAAAGAAGCATTTTGCGCAGCCAGAGATGCAATAGGCGGTTCTAAGATAAAACGTACTTCAATCAAATCCAGTAACACTTTATCTTTGTTTTCAACAAACATAAAGCCCAACGGATCATCAGCTATACCCATTTTTTTTGAAACAAACGTCCCGGCACCTTGTTTAATAACGAGAATATTGCGAGATACAAGTGATCGCACAGCTTCACGAATGGTATTACGTCCAACGCCTAAATACCGAGATAATTCATACTCATTTGGCAATTTTTGCCCAGCTGCGTATGCCTTGTCAGCAATCATCATCGATATTTTATGAGCTGTTTTTTCTACTAGTGATTTTTTTGCAAACTCTCTCATCATTTTCACCCGTCTATTCTCTCTTACATCATTTTTTTTACTATATTATACCTTTTCTACCGTTTTTGTAGCAACTACATTGCTTTTTAAGCCTAAAATATTTGCAATAATGATTTGACCAGATATAACAGGCGCTGTAACTTTTATGTCTCTAATGAATTTCATAACTTCAAAAATTTTTTCTTTGGGAATCGGCGTATCTAATTTAACACTAACTAACGGCACTATTCCCTGTTGTACAAAAACTGAAGTTGTAATAGTACGCATAGGATGTACCATTTCATTTTTAGCATATTCTATTCCCTTGGAGCAAGACGCCCCATTAACAGTACCAATTGCGTTGCCTTCAAACATAACCTCAATGTCACAGCTATTAGGACAGATGATGCAAGTAAAGTTTTTTTTCATAATTCCACCGCTTTCACTTTTATTTCATTAGTTGAATTCAGATTCGCTGCCGGAAGATGAATCTGAATCATCTTTGCCGGAAGAGCATTTTTAATTTTTTTTGTTATTATTACTTTTCCGTCTTGCAAAACATATATTGCACATTTTTTTGCAGGCTTTTTGACGCGAAAAGAACATACTACATCAATTTCCCCACTGATATACTGCGGTAACACATATCCAACAGAGTCATCCGGAATTATGGATATGTGACTTGGCGGAAACCCTTCTTGGTATAAATAAGATGCAACACTATCAGCCATATGCTCTGCTTCCATAGAGACAAAATCAACTAAATCATGCACTTGCAAAACATTTCCTGCCGCAAAAATTCCAGGAACATTCGTTTGATAATGTTCATCTACAAGCGCCCCTTTAGTATGTTTATCCAGATTAACCCCACAAGTCAAAGATAATTCATTTTCAGGAATGAGTCCCACAGATAAGATCATCGTATCACACTTATATTCCTTTTCTGTCCCGGCGATAGCATTCATTTGTTCATCCACTTGCGCCACCGTTACGCTTTCAAGTCTTCCTCTCCCTTTAATATTAGTCACCGTATGGCTTACATAAAGAGGGATATTATAATCATTCAGACATTGTTCAATATTTCGCGGTAATCCGCTTGGATACGGCATAACTTCAAAAACAGCCTTGACTTTTACCCCTTCTAAAGTCAACCGTCTTGCCATAATCATTCCAATATCACCTGAACCCAGAATAACTGCTTCTTTTCCAATCATCATATTGTGAAGATTAATAAAAGATTGAGCAACACCAGCAGTATAAATCCCTGCCGGACGAGATCCCGGAATGCCAATGGCTCCACGAGTTCTTTCACGGCACCCCATGGTTAAAACAATTGCTTTGGCACGATATTGAAGCAATCCATTGCGAGAAACTGCCGTAACTATTTTATCCGGAGTAATTTCAATAACTGTAGCTTCGGTTATATATAAAATATTAAATTTTTGAATATCATCAATAAAACGCTGTGCATATTCCGGCCCAGTTAATGTTTCTTTAAAACGTTTTAATCCAAAACCATCATGAATGCATTGTCGTAAAATACCGCCAAGATATTTTTCTCTTTCTAATATAACGATATTATGGATTCCTCTTTTTTTTAGTTCTACGGCTGCTGCCAATCCCGCCGGGCCACCACCAATAATAATTACATCTTTATCCATTGTATTCATCTTTATCGCACCTTTCCCGTGAACATATGGCTTTTTTTTCTTCCATACATAATTTCTGTTTCTTTTTTATGCAATTCTTCTTGAATAAGTTCCGCTATTCTCATTTGACAGTACCCGCCTTGACACCTTCCCATCATCGCTCTTACTCGATTTTTTATAGCAGTCATTGTGTTGACCCCTAATGGATTGTGTATAGCTTGCAGAATTTCAGCCTTTGTCACTGTTTCACAACGACAAATAATTTCTCCATAATCAGGATTCATTTCAATAAGTTGTTGTTGTACTTCCCTGCTCTGATTAGCAAAACATATAATTTCTTCTCGACAAGGGTTAAAATTTTTCCGGTCATACAAAGTTTCCACTTCTTTAATACATTTGATTACTCTCCGTGCGATTGGAAGTGCACATGTAAGTCCCGGGGATTCAATCCCTACTAAATTAACTACATGAGGAACCGTATCACGTCGTTCAATAACAAAATCCAACACGTCCTTCGTTTCAGGATCAATCAATTTAGGCCGTATTCCTGAAAAATTACGAATACAATATTCACGTTTCATATTTTTAAACATTTTTCTTCCATCAGAAAACAGTTTATCCATAGATGATTTGGTATTTTCATAATTATCCAAACAGTCTATCTGTACAGAATCGGGACCAATCAAAACATTTCCATCCACCGTCGGCGTAGCATGTGTTGCAAATCCGCCTGTTGGTCCAGGTGCTGGATATATAAGCATATTTAGTGTTCTTCCCGCATTTTTATCTAAAACATAATATTCTCCTTTAAAAAATCCCAATTTATACCCTGGAATTCCTAACATTGTTGAAATTTTACTCGAATGAAGACCTGCACAATTAACGACCCACCTTGTACTAAAATTTCCTTTTGTGGTTTTTAAAATATAATAGTTATTATTTCGGCTTTGTCCAACTACTTCCGTATCAAAATAAAAAGTAACACCATTTTGCTTTGCATTTTCCGCTAACGCTACATTATAAATAAAAGGACTTAAAATTCCTGACGTAGGTGAATACATAGCAAATTCTCCACCTGCATCAGGTGCCATATCCTTAAGTTCTTTTTTATCAATGAGTCTTAATCCCGGCACGCCATTTCGACGTCCTATATCTTGGTATTTCAATAAACTTTGCTTATCTTCATCGGTAAATCCAACAACAACCTTTCCTAATCGTTTAAAAGGAATTTTTAATTCTTCTGCAATTTTATCAAATTCTGCATTCCCTTCTACACAACATTGTGCTTTTAATGATCCTGGTTTATACGTAAATCCAGCATGTAATACCCCTGTGTTTCGACCTGTTGTTTCTACACAGACATCCAATTCTTTCTCCAACACACCAATTTTTAAATTATAACGCGAAAGTTCTCTAGCTACTGCACTTCCTATTATTCCAGCTCCAATAATTAATACATCATACATTGTATTCACGCCTCCGTAAGTCATCCCATGTATTTTATTTCTATATGTGATATATTAATTCAATTATTAAAATATGTCAAATATTATATTGTTTTTTCATTATTTTAATGCAAAAAGTATGTGTTATTTAGATGCCATTTATAAAATACATAGGATGTATATGCTGCGTAATACAAAAAAGTAGTTTGTCATATGATTATATGACAAACTACTTTTTTTACTCTAACACCCTATATATTACGCACTTTGTTCAGGAATCATCCGTAATTTTTCTCGTTTAACATCTTGCCGCAAACAAATTCCTGTTACTATAGCTGATGCTAAATCCGACAGAGGGCTTGCCAGCCATATCCCTAAAAGGCCCAAATAATTTGACAATATATAAATCAAAGGAATAAATACAATAAGCTGACGCAACATACTAAAAATAATAGAATAGACAGGTTTTCCTGTCGCTTGAAAATAATTGGCTGAAACAATTTGGAATCCTACAATAGGCGACATAAATAGAAAAATACGCATTCCCGGGACACCCATAGAAGCAAGCAGTGCCGAATTATTAAACACACGAATAATGTTTTGAGGAAAAAATTCAGCGAAAAAAAATCCCATGACGCCTACAAGTACCGCTGCCGTGATCGCCATCTTCAGAGTTTGCAGTACTCGTTTATACTTACGGGCTCCGTAATTGTAGCCGATAATAGGTTGTGCTCCTTGACTAATTCCCACAATAGGCATCAGAAGAAGCATCTGCACCCGATTGATAACTCCATACGCGGCAACACCGGTAGTACCGCCAAATAGTTGAATACGAACATTTAAAACAATCATAACCGCGCTCGCCACAACCTGCATTAAAAAAGGCGCTATGCCAATACGAAAAATATCTTTTACAATTTCCTTGCGAAGAATCAAACAATGCCAGCGAAATCGCAATATGCCGGGTCCATATGTAAAATAATATACAACCCATACCGCCGCGGTTGCTTGTGCTAAGATAGTTGCCAAAGCCGCACCTTTTACCCCCCAGCAAATAACAAACACAAATAAATAATTCAGTATAATATTAACAACAGCCGCAATAAGCTGTGTTTTAAGGGCTGTATGAGGATCCCCTTGTGCTCGGATAATATTATTGAGCCCAAATCCAATATGCATGAATACACTACCCAGAAGAATAATAGAAATAAAATCTTTCGCATAGGGTAAAACGTCAGGTGTAACACCTAAAAAATCAACTAAAATAAAATCCAAAAAATATAAAAACACTCCTGTCGTAAAAACTAATAAAACGGCGATAAGTGTCAGCGCATTTCCCAATATCATTTCCGCTTCATCACGTTTTTGTTCTCCAAGACGTAAGGACACCATCGTTCCTGCACCCACACCGACAAGCATCCCCACCGCCATGAGAAACGTCATTACCGGAAAAGCAATAGTGACCGCCGTTAAAGCAATTTCACCAACTCCCTGTCCCACAAAAATACTATCCACTACATTGTATAAGGCCGTTACTACCATACCTGCAATAGCCGGTATCGAAAATCTCCATAACAAAGGGGCAATTCTTTCCTCCCCCAAAAAAGCAGCACTTTCCATATATATCCCTATATCCTTCTATCTAAAATGATATAAATCACACCGTAATTATTTTCGTAATTCCCGCAGCGCTGCCTGCACACGAGCAGTATTAATGGCTTTCGCTTCAGGATCGGCTACACTGACTTTTAAAATACGTTCAGCTTCTCTCTTAATATGTTTATATAAATTTTTGGGGAAATCCGGACATTCTGTAAGAATCCCTCTGGGAAATACCGCTTCTCCTTCCATCATATACTGCGCCGGGCACAATAAAGATTTACGGGGATGATACATATCCAAATAGAGATAATCAATAAATTTTCCCGTCGCATTAATAATTTCAAACTTATCAATCGTTCCGTTAATATGATCGATCTTATGAAAAAAAATTTTTGCTCCTGTTGTTTTCATACGCAATTTAGATAAATATGTCAATTCTCCCATAGGGCCATTGCAAGGAATAGGATTTGCTGCACAATGTCCAAAATCACCGCTGGCCCCCGGAAGCATATCGCACTCCGTTCCGGCAAGAACTTTTTCTTTTAAATTTCTTGAAAGGCATTCATTTTGCAATTTTTCCGAATTAAATAACATATATGCATCATCATAAATCTGTTCCGCTCTTGTTTTTGTCATATCTGCACCAAAAAATTTTTCCATAAATCCCATAACAAATCCTCCCATACATACGCCATCATTCTATGACGGTCTATACACTCTATATAATATTATAAGGCTTGCAATTTAGTAATTTTTAAAAACATAGATAAATACTACGCTTATCGGCATTTTAAGATGCAATGGTGTCGGCTACTGGGTAGCTACCGTTTAAAACTTTACTATTCTACAAACAATTATACATTGTATAGTTATAAAAACAAACCCCTGAATAATCAACAGGGGTTTGGACCATTTATATATCTTTTAATATTTTTTATTTTTTCAGCTACTGCATAATATACTTTTATCTGCTCCCCGTTCTGAAACTAATTGCTAAAAATCATCTATCGTTAGGAATCTTACGTGCCATACGTAATTGTTCATAAAGTATACCACCTATGGTACCTGCTACTTGTTTCATCATATCCGGTTCAGAAAACATTTTCACAAAGAAAGCGTCATTCTGATTATATCGTTCTACTGCTAAATTAGGGAATTCTTTATTGAACAAAAGCATAAATGTCTTGAAATCATTATGTTCAGCGTATCCCTGCCATTCTTCCTTTGCTGCGTAATCACTTTCGATCTGTAGCAGCACCTTGTCCATCTGTGTGAATTCAGTTCCATATTTTGTATTGATTTGCTGAATTAGTTCCGTCAGCGGGTCTTTTTTACGTTCCTGATGGCCTGCATTCCCTGTAATAGAATGAAAACCTTGTTCTGAAGGTTCCAGTTGAATCGCACCCTGAAAGTCTTTTTCCAATTTATAATATTCCAGCAATATTTTATCATCTACGTCAACTTGTTCAGAACTTCCCTTTGGCAGCTGATTATATAAAAATTTAGCATACACACTAAACATGTGAATGTCTCGGTCAAACATTCGGCACACTTGTGTAATGAATGCATAAATACGATTAAATCGAGAAAGTGTAGTTTTAAAAGTATCTTGTTGTTCGCTGCTTAATGCATTATACCGATCCACTGCAGGAGTAATTGCCGACTTTAACTTACCTAAATCCCCTTCCTGCTGAATTCCGGAATGAAAGAAAATTTTAGCACATCGATCTATTTCCATTTGCTGATACACTTGGAACCCATCCAACGTATTTTTAATGTCATAAATGACATTAGGATCTGTCGCTTCTTCTAATACGGTTTCTTCATAATATGGCTTAAACGATTCTTTTATTTCTTCTGCTGTATTAACAAAATCCAATACAAATGTATCTTCTTTTCCGCGCATGATACGATTCAGTCGGGAAAGAGTCTGCACTGCCTTGATACCGGATAGCTTCTTATCGACAAACATCGTATGCAACAGCGGTTCATCAAATCCAGTTTGGTATTTTTCCGCTACAATCAGCATACCATATTCATCGGTATGAAAGGCAGCCGGAAGCGAATTTTCTCGAATCGTTTCTCCCGTCTTCGTTTGGTTCATTTTTTCTTCCGTATAGGATTCTTCGCAGTCCCGTACTTCGCCCGAAAACGCAACAAGTACATCCAAGTCTGTATATCCTTTTTCCTTGATCTGCCGCTTAAATTCCAACAAATATCGGACAGCATGCAGCCGAGATGGTGTAACTACCATTGCCTTTGCCCTACCACCAATACGATGTCTGGTTACATTACGAAAGTGTTCCAACATGATTGTTGTTTTTTGTGAAATATTATGTGGATGAAGCGAGGCAAAATTACGAATTGCCTTCAGTCCCGCTGTCGTGTCAAGCTGCGGATCATCCGGAATGTTTTTGATAATTCCATAATACATTGTATACGTCATGTAGTTCTTCAATACATCAAGAATAAAACGTTCTTCGATTGCCTGCCGCATAGAATAAATATGGAATGGATGATATGTACCGTCTTCATGTTTAGTACCGAACATCTGCAGCGTCTTGTCCTTGGGAGTCGCCGTAAACGCAAAGAAAGACAAATTATGATGACTGCCATGCGCTGCTAATTGATCCAATAATTTATCTTCGTCATCTTTCCGATTAACTTCTTCTTCGTTTTCCATCTTCGCGTATTCTTCCAATATTGCATCAGTATCAGCCAATGCCCTTTTCAGTTTCTTCGCGGCCTGTCCGGTTTGGGAAGAGTGGGCTTCATCGACAATAATAGCAAAGTTATGATGTCCTGCATCTACTTCCTGATAAATGACTGGGAATTTCTGCAGTGTTGTAATAATAATAGCCGTTCCGTTTTCAATAGCATTTTTTAATTGTTGTGAATTCTGATCTACCTTTTGTACTACGCCGGACACGTGATCAAACTGGTAAACCGTATCCTGTAGCTGCTGGTCCAATACGCGACGATCCGTCACGATGATGACCGACTGAAATATTTTTTCATCCCGATTATTATGAAGTCCAGATAACCGATATGCCAGCCATGCAATAGAATTAGACTTACCGGAACCGGTACTGTGCTCAATCAAATAATTGTGCCCCGGTCCGTTCGTTTTTACGTCATTGAGCAGTTTTGTAACAACATCCAGTTGATGATACCGGGGGAAAATCATGCGTTCGGATACAATATTTCCTGTTTTGGAATCCTTTTTTACTTCCAAATTCATATACTTATGGAAAATTTCCAACAGCCGCTCTTTACAAAGAACCTGTTCCCACAGATATGCCGTATCATAGCCATCTGGATTGACGGGATTACCCTTGCCGCCAACATTACCTGCTCCGTTACTTCCTTGATTAAAAGGAAGAAAATACGTATCCGTTCCCTGCAGTCGTGTCGTCATATACACATTGGAAAGATCAACTGCAAAATGAACTAGGATACGATTTTTAAAGGCAAAAACAGCATCGTTTCCAGCCCGGTCAAACTTGTATTGATTAATGGCATTAGTCGTATTCTGTCCCGTGAACTGGTCTTTGAGTTCCATGGATACAACAGGAATACCATTCAGAAAAAGGACGATGTCAATACTGTTTTCGTTTTTGAGAGAATAATGTAACTGACGCGTACAATGTAGGATATTTTGTTCGTACTGCTTACACGCTGTTTCATTCATAGTAGTTTCCGGCTTCCAGAATACAACACGAAATGTAATACCGCGATCCTTGAATCCCTGCCGAAGAATATGTAACAATCCTTCTTTTTTGACCGTATCACAGAACCGATGAATAAGCCTTGCCTCACTATCGGGACCATAGACAGAAACATACCGCTTCCATGTATTTGGCTGCGACATCTGAATAAAAGATAGAAATGTCCCAGTATCCAACGCCAGCTTGCGATTGAATGTATGGGGATCTCCTACACAATATCCGCCACGCACACACAACGAATGCTGGATGTCTTCCTCGAACTGTCGTTCTGTCACGTTAAAATCCACTATTCATCACACCTCTTTCTTACCTGTAACTACCTCATAGATCAAGGACTTTTTATATTCCGTAAGTTTGTCGATCAGCATTTGTTTTTTTGATACTGTGGCATCTATGATAGCACACCGGTCATCCAAATATTTAATAATTGCAAGTTGTTCAATAACTGGTGGAATAAAAATAACCGTGTTTTTAACCTTTTCAATATTTAAATTTTGTACTACCCCGCCTGTTACTGCTAAGGTAAATTGAATCATACAAAATGATGATATTAAAAAATAATACAGAAACATCTTATCAATTCGACTTATGCATGCAAACATTAACCATCCATCGTGAATACATCCATCAATATTCATAATATAAGGTTGCCCAAAACTCATCGAATTACTGAGAATCAAATCTCCTTTATGTACCAAACAGCTTTTACGTAACCCTTCTTTGCGGATTTTTTGCTTTGTCTCATTAATATATTTATTTCCTTTTAAAGCATCTCCTATTTTAATCCAGTTATACCCATTGGCATCATCCGTTAAATATTCTTCTATTGGTCTAGGTGATCCACCACGTTCTATTTTGCTGAGATATTTTAATCTAACAACATCCCACGCCGCCGGTATCTCTCCAATCCAGTCCACACCGCTGTCCTTCATCGGCACATCGGGATTTAATCCTTTAGTAACTGCTCGCGTAATCAATGCTTGCTTATATTCCTTTAATTTTTCGATGACCGCCTGTTCTTGAGATATCATGGTGTCGATCTTAGCGCAACGAGTATCCAAGTAAGCTGCGATACGTTGTTGTTCTTTATATTGAGGTAATGGTACTCTAATAGATTTGACTATATCTTGATTAATATTTGGTTGTCCTGAACCTCGTGCGGAAAAAAGCAAGTAGGAATTACAGGCAGTTAACACATAAAACAAAAAATGATTATTCAATTCATTAGAACAATTCATTACACAACATGCTTGATTGGTAGTAAAATCAAATGTTGCAATACCTATTTTCCCAATAGTTGCTCCATACATTGCAATAATAATAGAACCAGATTTATACATTTTTAGTACAGAATATTTTTCCAATGCAACATGCGAAATATGCTTGCTAGCTTTAGTTATATATGAATCGTTAAGGTCTCCTGTATTTAACCAAGGAATATTTCCATCATAATATTTCTCATTTCTTTTAGGAGTTGTTCCGCTACCTATGATACATAACAAATGGAATAATTTACGTATATTCCAACTGACAGGTATTTCCCCTATCCATTCCACACCACTATCTTTCATCACTCTCATAGGTCAAATATCTCCCCTAAGCTGCCTTGCAGTTCCGTTTCAATATCCAGTATTTCAGTCTGTATTTCTTCCGTAGAGCGCGGCGCTTCGTATTTATAGAAATAACGGGTAAATGGAATTTCATAACCGACCTTGGATTTCTTCTTATCGATCCATGCATCAGGAGCAAACGGAAGTACTTCCCGTTTGAAATATGCATCTATATTTTCTTTCAGTGGTACATTTTCTGTATCGCGCAAGTTTTTATCTGCTTGTTTTTTACCGTTTTTTAACAGGAGTTCGCCCTGCTCATCTCGCAGAGGGCGTTCTACCGTTATTTTAGTATATCCAAAATCGGCAGTATCGAAAATCTTGCTGATTTCCGTTTCCTTGAATTCACCATACAGCTTTGTGATGGCATTAATCGCTTTCAGGGGAATATCATTTCGCTTATTTCCCAGCGATTTACGGCGCTTTTCATAGCACTGGTTAGCATCAATTAGTTGTACTTGACCTTCCCGTTTTGTTCCTTTTTTTCGGTTCGACAATACCCAAATATAGGTAGCAATACCCGTATTATAGAAAATGTCGTTAGGAAGTGCAATAATAGCCTCCAGTAAATCACTCTCCAAAATAAATCTTCTGATTTCCGAAGGACCGCTTCCAGCATCACCGGTAAATAACGGAGAGCCATTTTGGATAATAGCGATACGGCTCCCACCTTCTTTTATGTCTTTCATCTTAGCGATAGCAGTAAGCAAAAATAACATCTGTCCATCACCCACTGCCGGCAGACCGGGACCAAAACGACCAGCAAATCCTTGTTTGGCTTCCTTTTCTATTGCCGCTTTTTCGTTCTTCCATTCCCGACCAAACGGGGGATTTGAAATAATATAGTCAAAATGCTGCTTGTCAAACTGATCCTCCGTTAATGTATTACCGTCTTTAATAAAGCTGGCATCATTTCCTTTGATCAGCATATCAGCCTTGCAAATGGCAAACGTTTCATCATTAATTTCTTGCCCAAATGCAATCATCTTTGTAGACGCATTCAGTTCATGCAAATAAGATTCGGCCACGGACAACATACCACCCGTACCGCATGCCGGATCGTATACGGTCTTTGCTACACCGTTCCCGGCAAGTACGTCACTGTCATCGTTAAAAAGGATATTAACCATCAATTCAATCACTTCACGAGGCGTATAATGCTGCCCTGCATCTTCATTATGAGCTTCGGAAAACCGCCGGATAATTTCTTCAAAAATATATCCCATCTCAAGATTGGAAATAAGATCTGGATGCAAATTTGCCTTAGGCGTAGTAAACTCTTTGAGAACGATGTATAAGATGCCTTTTTCTGCCATTTGTGTTATTTGTGTATCAAATTTAAACTTGCCAATGATATCTTGTACATTGTCTGAAAAACCGTTCAGATAGGCACGAAAATTAGTTTCCACGTTATCTGGATCCGCTATCAATCGTTCAAATGTATACTTGCTCGTATTATAAAAATCATGTTTAGCTGCATTTTTAAGCAACACATCTCGCATCGGCAGCTTCTGCACTTTTTCGTATTCTGTGATTACTGCATCTTTCGTATCAGCAAGGATGCAATCAAACCGTCGAATAACCGTTAACGGCAAAATAACGAGTCCATACTCATGCGGCTTATATACACCGGTTAATTTATCGGCAATAGCCCATATTAAAGCTGCTTTTTCATTCACATTTGCACTTAATCCCATACTTATAGTTCCTCCATCCTGATACTGTACCTACACATTTTATGTTTATTTTACAGCAAATGCAAAAAAAATGCGACGATTATCTGCTTAAAGGATACGTATTAAGGAATTTACGATAGTTATTTTTAATAAAATCAGACTTCTAAAACAAAAATAAGCCCCACTATCCAGCAGGGCTTATAACTACATAATATCTTTTATTTTTTTCTGCTATATCTAATACACTTCTGTCTTTTCAAACCCAATATACCGCCGGTCATGTTTCTTGGCAGCAACACATGTTGTACCGCTTCCCGCAAACGGATCTAAAATAACTGACCTTTCTGGAACAATTTGTACCAACTCTTCCATGAGCGGTGTCGGCTTTCCAGTTAGGTGAAATTTATCTTTCTGCCGTACTGGGAAATCAAAACAACCTGGATAAGGACCGGCATGTTTGGCATGTGGACACTTCCCGTTTGTGCCCCACACAATGTATTCACATTGATGCCTAAAATAACCTTTATGCGGGGCTCTTGCCCCCAGTCCCTTATTCCACGAAACAATCCCGCGCCATATTAAGCCACCCATTTGCAATGCATCTGAAGCCGTCGGCATCTGCCGCCAATCAGTAAACATGAGAAAATATCCTTCGGGTTTAAGAATGCGTTGGCAATCATTGATCCACATTGTACACCAATGCAACCACGCTCTTTGATCCATTGTATCTCCAACAAAATCCGGACGATGAACAATTTTATTATCTGATTGTTCATATTTACTAGACGGAGTTTGTGCCCTTGCGTTTGCCGTTTGGCCACCGCTACAATATGGGGGATCTGTAATAACCGCATCCACGGAATCATCTTCAAGCTGCTGTAACAATTCGATGGAATCACCGCATATAATTTGATTTAAAAACTGTTCGTTCGTATAACCACCTCGTAATAATAGATTTTGACTAGTCTACTATTATTGTAACATGATGATGGTTGCAAGGCAAACATTTGTTCTTATCCTCATGTACAATTGTTTTTATACAAGATTATTATCGACAATTTTTCTACTGATTCTGGTATCTTGATCCAGCGTAAAATCACAATCAATGGATTCTATTGTTAACTCAAATTCTTGCCCATTTTCCTCAATTGAACAAGAAACTTCACATTCAAAATTCGGTTTATGTTTTTCTTCAGTCTGCCCTGTTACAGAAATAATATATCTTTTATCTTCTGAATCCCATATGGAATTATTTTCATCAAAGTAAGAACAGCCTGCAACAATAGTTGCTGTACATGAAAGTGTTAAAGTAATGTTCATATGTTCCATATCTATATTATCAATTGATTCAAAGCGAAAATCCACATCAAAAATTTCTTCAATATCTACATCATCATAATCATAGCCTTCACAAATGCCATCCTGATCATAGTCTTCTCCATCTACATATAAATTTTTGTCCAAAAGTACACTTTCAATTTCTTTACATATAAGGTCATGATATTCAGGATTGCTAAAATAAAGTTTTGTATGTTCATAGATAATCTTATTTTCCTGATTTATCAAATCAAATATTTTTTTTAATGAATCATAAGTAATAAATCCAGTTTCATTCTTAAACATATTTCTAAAACCGTTATCATTACTAATAACATAAACTGGATTTTTACCTGTAAACATAGTTTTGAGTTGTTCACCCATTATTGCATCAGGAAACTCATGTTTTTTCAATTCTTTGTTTTCAAACGGTGGTTCTTCCTTAAAATACAAATGAAGGATTTTTTCACAATTAACATTATCATTATTAAAAATTGTTACCTCTGAGTCTTTGATGAATTGATGAAATAAAGAAATTATTGTTTCCTTTTCTACAGATGGAGGTATAATCTTCATTTCTTTAATAATGTTAGAAGAAATTTGAGATTTTTTTATTATATTTCTGAGTTTTTTGTTAAATTCATCAAAATCATTTTCAATATGTTTCTCTACCTCACATTAAACAATTGTATTAATGTAAAGCTTTATCTTGTGTTCCTGAATATATTTTAAAAGTGTATTGAAAATTCCTTTTTTGCTAAAATCATATTTGGCCCCTATAAAAATATTGGTCTCTAAAAATACGGATATCGGATAATCAAGCAATTATATGCATCTCCTTATTGTATTGATGTATTGATGTATTGCTTTTTACTCATAATTTATTTCTTTTTAAATGCTTTATTTGGAACATCAATCTGCAAATAACTATTTTCAGGTAATTCCTGTATAGCTTTTTTAGTATCACCATCCTTAATAGTAATCCCAACAATTACTTGGCTATAATCTGCTAAATCTAATATCTTTTCGAAAAAAGATTTCATATCACTAATTATCGTACTCTGCTGATCTGGTTCATCAAAAATCAAAACAGTTGGATGATTTCCACTTGTTAATACAGATACTTGTAACAATGCTAATGTAAAAGACCAAATCAATCGGATATTATCACTCGCTGAGGAATCAAATTTCATATCAAATCCTTCAAACAATGGCAAATAAGATTCTTCTGAAATTGTAATTGCATCAAAATCATGAATGCTTCTATATCCAAATAACTTTAGATTATCAATAAATTTTTCTTTCAAAAGATCAAGTTTTTCTTTATCTAATGCAGTAAATTTGTTCTTAGGTACTTGTTTTCTATCCTCTAAAAATATTTGCCAACGTCCAGAAAGAATCTTAAGTTCTTTACAATTTTTAATTAACAGCATTTGCAATTTTTTCAATCCATCAATTCGTTGTTTGAGTGTTATTTTCTTATACACTACAGTTTCAGAATAGCTTTCATTTATAGAATAAAGATCATTTCTTATAGTTTGTGCTAATCTTCTAAGTTTATACAAACGATCATTAATTTCATTAATCTGCATTTCTAATTCTTTTTTTCGTTGAATATGACTTAGCAAAGAAAATTTTAACATTTTTTGTTGTGCTTCAAGATGTCTTATATTTTCATCAATTCCCATTACTGGGATATCAGCTGCTTTAGGAAGAAGCGAATCATTAATATGCTGGTGACAAACTGGACATACGTCTTTAGCAAAATTACATTGTAATTCTGATCCTAAATCTCTTAATCTTGCAGCATCTTTATTATTAGTTAAGTCTATTTCAATAGTTTCTAAATTCTCATTGATTGTTTTAATATTCCCTTTTTCTATCAATAGTTGTTTTTGACAGGAACTTACATATCCATCTAACTCTGTCATAGATTCTTCAGTTTTGCTTAATTCACCTTGCAATTCTTCAAAATTATCTATAACTTTAGGTTTAAGTTTCTGAATCTCAGAAGTTTGTTTTTCAAGATTTTCAATTTCTTTTTTAATTAGTACCCCATCATTTTGTATGGCAATTCGTTCTACGTCTATGTCTGAAAGCACGTTTGGTCTAACTGGATAATTAATTATTGTACAATTTTCTTGGGCTGCCATAATTTGTAAAGAATCAAAACATTTGTTCCATTCTTCTATTATAAGAGCTTCATTAATTTTCAAATCCTCTTTTTTCTTTTCATTTTTCAAAGTATCAAGTTGTAAAACAAATTCAATAACGCGTTTTTTAGATTCCTTTATTCCAAGTATTGGCATGCCTGAAAACAAATCAGACCAACCATGTTTTTGTTCAATGAACATACATGAAAAAACTAGTTGAAGATATAGTTTTTTTTGTGTATTATCAGACCCAATAACTTGTGGCAATTCTAAAAAAAGAAATTTTTCCAAAAAATAATGGAATCCCTTAGGATTAATTGCTGAATTAGGAAAGTGAACATATTTATCATCAGCTAACGTATCCGGATTGGATAATCCATCCATATCACTGTAATATACGGTAATCATACGGCTATCCCGATTGGTCATTTTTGCTGTTCGATAAAGCGTAACAACATCTTTCCCATTACTAATTTCTAAATATGCACAAGATTGCAAAACATTCCACACTGATGTATTATCTTCGAGTGTTGTTTTAAAAACAGAAGTAAGAACTTTTTCATTTCTACCACCAATAATTTCTTCAAGGCCTAAACAATAATAAATCGCCTCTAAAATAGAGCTTTTTCCACAAGTATTCTCCTGACTTGACAAAAAATTCAAACCATTGACGAACGGGGTATCAAATCCATAAATGCCATTTTCAGTAGTAATTTCAATTTTAATACGATTAATTCGCAACATTTTTATATCTCCAATCAGTCATGATCTTTTGAATCATGCTCTCCGTTATTCCAGTAGATATTTTTGATAAGAAACACCTTTCTCGCTGCATTAAATCTTCCTGTTTTATTATGCAGATAACATATGTCTTTCCCAATGGAGATAGCTTTAATTTACCATCTTTTTGTTGAATAATTATTCCTTCCATAATTGCATATAAAAGAGCCCGATTAACTGCCGGATCAAATCGTACAACCGGTATTTCTACTAAACCATCATTTGTCTGCTTAATAAGTTTTTGTATTTCTTGATCTGTACCAAGTGCAACTGATATCATATGAAGTTTTATCAGAGAACACCCACTCCTGCCACAACAGATATATAAAATCAATGATAATTGAGCTATTTTATAACTAATTCTATAATTATATGGTACTGCTATCGGCTTTGAATCAAAAATAATTTTATCTGAAAGTAAATAGTTATTATTCATAATCATTATCCTTTAAATTGCATGGAACAATCGGCAAGCCACCCACTTACAATGTCGATTTTTAATTCCATTATCGTAGCCATATTAAGATATAAACACTCGCTCTTTAGCTTAGACTCAAAATCATCTAAAATTTTAGTAAATAGGTGTGCATTAATAGAACTGTCAGTATTCATTTTTGTTTGTAATGCTACTTGTTTTTTATAAGACTGTTCTAATGAAATAATATCTTCATATACTTCAATATAAGATTTCCTGAGTATTCTTAGTATATTTAAGCCAACAATATATGCATTACTATATAAGTTTACAACCTCTATATAATCATCTTTATTGTTATCATTAATATCCCCCATAATAGCTTTAACTTTTCGTCTTATATTTTCAACTTTTGTTGAATCACATTTCTCCCAATTTGGAGTTACTGATTCGTGTAAAATAGCAAAATTTAATTTCACATCAGTTAATGTACTACGAATTAATCTTGTAATCTCAATACGATAATCTTCAGCTATTTTTATTATAATACGAAAATCGTTTGAAATAATTGTATATTTATCAGGTTCACGTGCTTTTAGTTTCAGTATTTCTTTACGTTTTGTCTCAGCATGTTGAAGTATCCTTGAATCTTTATAAAAAGGAATCACAAAATGCCACTCATGGATTATTGGTACTCCCATTGATGTAAGTCTTTTACGGTACTTATCTTCTTCCAATTTACCAATGTCAGTAGTCATCTTGTCACGAAGATGTTCATATAAACCATTATCACTATAAGTGCCTTCTGGACAATAACATTGTATTACTATACCTGTTGTTGTAAAACCTTCTATACCTGCATCTCCCTTATACTTGGCTGGAATTTCCATGTAATGATCGTTGTCATAATGCATGCGATAACAAGAATTGCATAATTTTTCCCACGAATTACCATCTAAAGTGTCATCAATAAAAGATAGGATTTCTTTCATTACACATTTCCTCCTAATACAGCCAAAGATAAAGATACTTCCTCCGGCTTGGGTTCCGTAAAAATATAATTTAAATCAACAAAAAACAATGTACTGTCCTCTAAATAGTGTACTTTAGCTAAATTCATTGACTTAATAATTAATTTTATCTTAATTTCTCGATTAATGAAGAAATATTTAGATGATTTATTCATTTCAATACCTATTATCACCTAACATTAAATATATTAAAAACACATTTCTTACGCATATAACTATAAAACATTCTGTATAATCGTATATAATTGTCTTAATTATACTTCTAAATTTTCATAGATTCAATAAGTACACTCATACAAAATAGTTTTGATATCACATCTTAGTATGCAATATCAAAAAAGATATCTAGACAAAAAAATAATGGCACCAGACAAAGCTGGTGCCTGTTACACATTTATATTTTATTCCTTTACCAAATCCACCAATCCAGCTTGGATACTTGCCACAATGGAGGACACAGCATTATTAATCGCCATAATGTACAAGCGAAGTGTGTTTTCTCACTATTTTTTATGTGTAAGTCACCACATAATCTATCTTACCCTGACCAGCATATATTATGTTTTTGCATTTTTATAAACAAACAGTAGTTAATTTTAACTATATAACAAAAAAATCCCTTAAAATAACGAGATACTGCTATCACTAACAACCAAAAGTAAAAATGTCCACCCAGCCATATACGTACCCCATATAACATTTTTCTTCCAACAAACAAATTGTGAATCAAACGCCACAAATATATCACTTATAAATAGTAAAATTCCAGTTATCAGCGTCAATGCTGATACAAACAAAGAAAAACCTCTACAACTAGTCGTTATTAACGCACAAATAGCTAATAACCATACAATTACAAAGATACTCTTAACAAAAATGTTACTCTTATTATCTTCACTAGATAAATAATGCGATATAATATAGTGACGTAAATAAAAACCTCCGCCTAATAGTGTTACTAAAAACGGTGTAACAAATATTAAATCAGAACTTGTAAAACCATCTCTAAATGTTAAAAATAAAAAGAAATAAGCAACAATAAATGATTTTATTGCCCAATCATTTTTTTCTTCATTAAAAAAATGATCAGCAATAACAGTAAATCCAAAGGCAATACCAATATACCATGGATTAATAATTATATATTTAGATAAACATATAATACTAATAAGAATTATTAGCATAGAGAATCGTACTCTTAAGCGAAAATTTTTCGAGCGAGAACTATTTCCATATTTGCAATGATATTTAAAAATTTTAATTGTTAGAAAAATATATAAACCCAATATTAGTTCTTGTAATAAGTTCATATTTAAACCCTCTTTTAAATTTTCTATTATATTATTAAGTATAATAAGTATAGTTTTACAAAACAAGTATAAAATTTAATATTTTTTTTTATTATAATATCAACTTATTTTTTCAACAACAAAAAAAGCCACCTCAGGATTTCTCCCAAGGTAGCTGCCTTTATTACCATTCTTTCCATGTATAATTCACCGCATAATCAGGTTTGCCATAACCGACATATGCCATACCTTCCCATTTGCCAGCTTGATACCCAGTACCAACCGACAAGCCATTATCGTGATACAAAACTCCGCCTTTGATTTTATGGTTGTTCCTGAGATTAATTTTATACACATCCACCTGTTGCTGATCCGTATTAGCAGTTACAACTGTCCGATCTGTTTTTTCAACTGCTGCTGTTGGTAAGTTATTTGTATTTTTGCCTGTAGTCATCGTTGTTTTAATATTACTTGCCGTATCATCTGCAGCTTTTTCCAAATTAGGTGCAGTTACATAATAGGTAGTTTCCGGTGCAATTTTACCGTCATGAATGTATTCAATTTCTTTAACTAACTGTCCTGCTGTATTGCTGTCCACGTCCAAGGTATTTTTTAATTTACCCGGATTGGTCGTATCTTGGTATTTCATCACTTTAGGCATTTCCTGTGCCACTTTTTCATAATGCAGGTAAAAGTATAAGCCACCACCCAGTAAAACAGCTATTCAACCACCAACGTAGCTTTTAATTCCCTAACTTATTTTCCTATTAGGAAGCATCAGATCTAATGTCGCAAAATATTGTTGAACTGTGTCACACTCTGTCGTATCTACTTCTATATTCGCGTCAGCAAACACATACATCGGTCCTTTATGTTGAAACTGATGTTTTACTACAACTATATTTACTTGTTTCTTACTTAAAAATTCCGCCGTCAAAATTCCTCTGCTTTTTTCTGAGCAATAATACGGGTTTGGTAATATTTCATATGATTCCGCTTTATTGTTCCCTCTTTGAAACATTACAATTATAAACTGCATTGCTTCTCCAAAATGTTCACATATCTGTAATCTGCTATTAACTAAGGGAAAAGCATATTTTATTTGCTGCAATTCTAACGGTTCATAGTGAATAAGAATACTATCAACATTGGGAATTTCTTTTTTTACTTTTTTTTCAATATTATTTACAACACAATGTGCTTTTTCTAAGTAGTGAGTCTTTAATATAATATCTGCTTCCAAAAACTTAAACTGCCCAGAATTTCTTCCCCGTAACGATTGTAGTTCAACAACATAGGAGAAACTTTTTATTATTTCTTCAACCTTACGAAGCGTATTGTAATCTAATGATGCATCCAATAATACTTTTACCCCATCTTTTAATATCTTTAACCCTGCCTTGACTATAAAACCTACGATTACAATGGTTGTTATTTGCTCAATGTGAATTCCTACCTCGTTCATAATAAAAGAAAAAAGAACAACGCAATTACTCCATACGTCGGCACGCATATGCATAGCATCCGTAGTAAGAATCGGTGAATTAATTTTTCTTCCAATATTTTTCTCAAAAGATGAAAAAAATAACACCAATAACACACAAGCAGATAAAACACTGATAGCAAATCCAGAGTTCGTAACTATGATAGGAGATGAGTTCCATAAACCTTTAATTATTTCATATCCAGTAAGAAGAATCACAATGCCAATAATAACAGAAAACAAATTTTCCACCTTATAAAGACCATATGGAAATTGTTTTGTTTTACGTCTCGCAATCTGTAATCCCGCAAATACCATTAAAGAAGATACAACATCTGCTAACGTATGGTATGTTTCTGCTTTTAATGCTATACTTCCCGATACTTCTGCCGCCATAGCTTTAATAAAGAAAATAAACAGATTAACAAAAATAGCTAATATAGCCACACATTTTCCTTGATCTTTGCAATTAAAAACAGCCATAGATATCCTTTCTTATAATTAATATATATTGCCCCAATTGCTCACTTTCTTAAAAAAAGGTATGTACCCATCCACCTCACTAATTTTCTATTCCAATAATTCAAATTGCCTCAGTAAAAAACATAATTCTTTATCATTATTTTCCATACCAAAATCTCCGTCAACCCAATTCTAAAAAATATTATTAACTTTAAATTTTGACAAACAATGCTAATATTTATTATCTTAATACATAGCTACAAATCAAAAACACATCTTTGCCTAAGTAAAAAATCTACTACCTACGATAAGATACTATACCCAATAGTCAGAAACCGTTGGTTATAGCATCTTATCGTTTTATGCTAAATCTCCAAATTAAATAATCTGTTTATCTCAAAACCATGTAATATATACGTTACATTCCATAATACTAATGTATACAGTATTAAATCTAGAACCGTGGATTCAATACTGTATACCAACATTCAACTTATTTATTTTGATAATAGCCTATCCGTCACTTGACACATTTCAAAAATAAGTTCATCGCAGTGTTCTTTACGAGTAATGCCTTTCTCTATTGCTTCTCTAAGCAATGCTGCACAATCAGTAGTTCCATGTTTTTCACGAAATGTTTTAATGAGATCCAACGCTTGTTTTTGACTTCCGCCACATTTACCCAAAATCATTAAGGCACCGCTCAACGCTCCACACACAGACCCTTGCAGCATACCACTGCCGAAAAATTTTCCCATTTTCTTTACTTCTTCCGTTTCTACTTTCATTTCTGGAGCAAAAGCAACCCATAATGATTGCGTGCAATTACAATTCGTTGTATTACGTATCTTTTTGACTTCATCTAAATGATTCATCCTATTCATTCCCATCCTTAACTAATTTTCTACTTTCTTACATAAAATTAATGATGATTCCCACATTCATCTTCATATTGATGATCATGACAAATAGAATCCGTCGATTTTAAATTTCCTTGAATATATTAATATACAATATCTGTGACATTCCCAACAGCACCTGTAATAACTTTTACATTATTTCCATTAAAAAGCTCTACTGCTCCCTGTCCCATTCCACCAGAAACAATAACATCTGCCCCTTTATCCTTTAAAAATACAGGAAGAAATCCCGGTTTATGTCCCGGATTAGGTATTGTTTCTGTATTTACAATCTTTCCACTTTGAATTTCAAAAATAGTAAAATCAGGACAATGACCAAAATGTTGTGCTACCATTCCATTTTCACTTGCAATTGCTATTTTCATATCTAATTCCCCGCTTTCAATTATTTTTATGATTTTATATATTAAAAATTATGTTAAATCTGCCGCAAACAACAATTTTATAGTTTCTTTAAAAACAAGCTGCACCGCTCTTCCACTCGGACAATCTATATCTATGATAGAAAGACCACTGTTAGTAGCAATAACCGCTTCCTTATCATACGGCATACGGCCTACAAAAGGAATATAATTTAAACGGCAGAAAATTTCAATTTCCTTACTTTTTTCTTTATTCATATCATATTTATTTATACAGACTGCAATGGGTCTATGAAACAGTTTTGCGGTTTGAATAATCCGTTTCATATCACTGATACCAGATACCGAAGGCTCGGCTACAATCAGAACCATATCTGCCCCACTCAAAGATGCAATAACAGGGCATCCAATCCCCGGTGACCCGTCAATAATAGCTAATGGAATACTATTATTTATATGTTTAGTCAATTGTTTTTTTACTTCTGTTACCAATTTTCCCGAAGTACCATTTCCTATATATAACTGCGCTGTTGAAAATACTCGATTTCCCAAAAATAAACTTAATCTCCCGGCCGCCGCTGGTTGAAAAGAAACAGCCTGGACGGAGCATACTATTTTACACACACCGCAACCTTCGCAATTATATGAATTAACAGTATACGAATCCCCTTTTACAATAGCATCAAACCTGCAATGATCATAACAGGCACCGCATAAAATACATTTTTCTGGATCAATAACTGCTTTTGGCATGCCAAAGTAATCGTGACACAACGGCTGTTCGCTGCATTCCATAAGCAAATGCAGATTGGGTGCCTCTACATCACAATCAGCGACTGCTTTAGCCCCGGATAGTTTAATAAAAGCCCCTGCTACTGTAGTTTTTCCAGTCCCTCCTTTTCCGCTAAGAATCAATAGCTGCTGCATGCTGCACCTCCCGTTCTATACTTCTTAATAGTTCAGAAAAACAGTTCTTATATTGTTTTGATTTTCGAACAATAAGATCTCCGTTAGCTTGTATTTTAGCCAATTTTTGATCAAAAGGTAATTCACATAGAATAGGTGCACCTTTCTGCAAACAATATTCTTTTGCTGGATTCCACTCATTTTCCAGACTCTTATTTAAGACTACTCCATAGGGTTTTTGAAACAATTGAACCAATTCATGAACCATTTTGAGGTTATCCGTGCCAAAAACAGTAGGTTCCGCTACTAATACACAATATTCTGCATATTTCATACTTTCCATCACACTGCATGCACTTCCCGGAGGGCAGTCAATAAATATGTTTCTAGGTGTCGCCTCCATTACATTCCACAATTCTTTAATGATGGGAATACCTGATGCAATTCCTGTATGCATGGTGCCTGAAATAACATCTATTTTTTTTGACGTACCATATGCTATACTGCCAACTTCCTGTCTGGTTTCAGTAATCGATTTTGTGGGACATATCAAAACACATCCTCCGCAGGAATGACAAATTTCACTAAATACCATGATCTTGCCGGAAACAAACGCCAAGGCATTAAATTTGCAAAATTCAGTACAAGCTCGGCATCCATCACATCGTTGTGCATCGACAACTGGTATTTTTATGTAAACAGGTTCAGTTTCTTGAGTTTTAGACTTAAACAGTAAATTCCCATTCGGAGCCTCCACATCACAATCCACATAACTAGCGTCATCACATACAGCGGCTAGATTTGCTGCAATTAAAGTTTTCCCAGTACCTCCTTTACCGCTCAATACCGCGATCTTCATATATGACGGTCTCCATCTCCATGATTGCCATGATATCCTCCGTGAAAATCTTCTAATTTCAAAAGTTTTCCTTGTAAAAATTGATCAATGTTGTGTTGTACCGATCCGCTTATTGCTTGAAATATTTTAATATTTGATTCATGCAATACTTTAACCGCATTTTCTCCACATCGCGGAGTTATTAAAACATCCGCCCCTGTATCTAAAATAACTTGTGCAGCCTTAATTCCAGCTCCACCCTGACTACTTCTTGCAAAATTATCAATATAACATTCTTCTTTGCTGTCCGTATCATAAATTAAAAATTTTTTTGACCTTCCAAAGGTACTACTGATTGATTCATCTAATGATGGCATGTCAATGGGTATTACTATTTTCATAAGATGCTCCTTTCTTTAAAGCCTCAAAAAAATAAATCACTATAGTTTATGACATATGTCAATTTATATAATATCTTCATTATCGACATATGTCAATAATATTTTATAAATCCACATATTTTAAAAAGCCGTTCCGAAAAATTCGAAACGGCTAACATAAATCAAATATATAATTAAGCACAGATTATTTTATATCAATGCGATAGCTGGCATCTATGACAGTGGATCTGCTTTCAACAATGTAATCGTTAAGATTTCCATTATCAAAGACAGCTTCTATATTATCCTTTTTAATATTACAGACAATGACCTGTCTACTAAAACCACTGTTTATGCGTTTTTTACGGATATAGTTTTTATTCTTTTCCTATTCTTCTTATTCCTGATTGTGTTATACCGCAATATTCAAGACAGCATTATCATAGGTAATCGTAATATTTTCCTTTGCAACGCATGATAACTCTGTGACAACAAAATAATTTTTCCTTGTATTCTGGCTAGCCACTTTAAGACATATTTCGTCTAAATCCACGATTTTGTAATCAAGAGATCATTTTATATTGTCTCCGACCTTATTACATTCGGTTACCTAATGAAAAAACAAGGCGATTCGCATCACTTTATGCATCATTATGTTCCTTCAAAAGATTCTTTTGTCCTTTGACTTGCTTATCAGGAGATAGTCACAAATTTTCTTTCTGTTATTCGATTCCATTTCCATTTACTTCTTGCTCATTGCTGTTTGGGAGGGAGATGTAAAGTATAACGGGTATTTTTATTTGCTGACTAATCCAGTTTTTCAGTTTTTCTGCATCCACAGGAGTTATTTGTTCTTTTACAGTAACCCATACTATAAAAGTTTGATATGTTATGGTTTGTTGTTCTGTTATGCTAGCAATCGATCCTCCTCTGATATTTGTTATTTCCGGGAAGAGTGCTGGGGCTTGTTCTTTAAGGGCCAGAATAACTTTTTGGTCGTTGATTGCTCGTCTGTAGTCCGGATAGTATTGATTGGCGAGTTCTTTATAGGATTTTCCGTTATCATCTTTGGTTTCATTGCTTATTTTAGTGTTGATGATTTGCTGTATTTGTTCTTTGTTTAGTGAATCCCCACTATTGTCTTGTACGATTCGCAGTTCTGCATTGTCTAATTTGCTGTAGTGTTTCATGGATTTTTTTAGGTTGGCAATCTGCGTATCAGTTAACGGCATACCGATTAGATCTATCGTAAGTATTCCATTGTCAAATTGGTATGAAACGATACTGGATGTATCAAAATCAGCTTCCTTAGAAATAAATTTTTTTACCTGAGAGTCAACTATATTGGCATCTACAGATTGATACGCCATGTAAATACTGGGAATAGTAATCAAAATTCCGATGATCCATAAAAATGTTTGCTGCCGTTTAAAATGTTCTCGTCCAATGCCGTCTTTTACAGGTACACGCAGTATTTTAAAAACAAGAAAACTTGACAGTGCGATAAAAAAGCCGTTGATAAAGAATAAATAAATAGCTCCCCCAAAAAAATTTAAGGAGTGCATAGTAATTCCATAACCAGCTGTACACAAGGGGGGCATGAGTGCCGTAGCAATTGCGACACCGGGAATGACGTTGCTTTTTTCTATTCTCGTATTTCCAACGGCTCCGGCAATTCCCCCGCATAGAGCTATCAATACATCCCAGATGGTAGGAGAGGTACGGGCGATTAGTTCTGAGGAAGGGGTAGAAATGGGTGTCAATGAAAAGTATATAGTTGAAGCAATTAAGGCAAAACCGACTTGAAATCCTAGTTTAATGACGGATTGCTTAATAAATTGGATATCATATGTTGCCATTCCGTACCCGATGGCGACAATTCCGCCCATGAGTGGAGATATAAGCATGGCCCCAATAATAACGGCAACGCTGTTCATATTTAATCCTACGCAGGCAATTAAAATAGCTGTTACTAAAATAACTAGATTTGGGCCTTGTACTGTAGCGTCCTTACCAATTCGACTGTATATTTCTTCCATTGAGGCACTGTCTTTTCTTAAGTCAAATAAGTCTGTCATACTATCACCGCCTTATCCTCGTCTATATATAATTATATTATATCATACCGTTTCCATCGATAAAAATACTACCTATAAACTACTAGCCTCTGGTAAAGTAAATTCTTTTCAACAAAGCCGAATATGGAAAACACCCCCAAAAAAGAATAATAGCGTTAGTACTGAGTAAAAATCATAATTCATCTTACATTGTATGCAGGATGTCCTAATACATGGACAGCTTTTACATTAGTAAAAGAAGTATATATTGAAATAGGTGATTTAATAATTATTGAAATTTAGTTTTTTTATTTGCTTAGTTTATCCCCTGTTTTTTTGGTTTTGAATTTCTGGCATTTTTTCAAAAGAATAGGCCATACGCGGTCCGGCTTGCGAACTTGAAAACTTTTTCGTACTCCCCCCTGGTTATAGCATGGACATATCTGTAGTAACATATGTATACTGCTTATATTTGATTTAAAATTGGCAACAAAAAAAAGGCACTCCGTGATGAGTGCCTATAAATTATATATATGAATGAAATTTTAAACCAATACGTAATATACAACATAATATACCGAAATCCAAGACTTTCTCTAAAACAGAAAGAAACTTGTCACCTATTTTCCCTAATAGCAGTTAACTGCCTAATTGAGCCATATAGTCAATAACGACGATCCGGTTATACTCTAACTTATGGTTTTTCCTACTTTAAAATTCTGTTTCGTCTGCCCTGTACAACAGGCCGGTGGTTTATATCCGTTTCATGTGTCTTTTTCTGTTGATATCGCCTATATGAAGCGGATATGCAATGGCCATGCTTAATAGTCAGTCTCATATTAAGACATATACCATACTGATTAAATCGACATCGTTTGTTGTCACAATCTATCATAGAATCACCTGTTTCTATACATGAAAAAAGCACCCATATACATGAGTGCTTATGGTGGAAGGGTTTACCCATTCCAACCCTTCCAAAAGGGAAGTTTCAATAATCAGTCTGGCTCTAATTATTTACTCCTTAATGCTTAAATTATACCATAGAAATTATCAACTTTATATTGATAACTCTATTTTATGCTGTATTTATTCTTCTACACTACTATCATGCCGCTAGGTATATTACAAAATCTCCAAGCTCGTTTACGCCGAAATATTCTCTGTCCCAAATACCATACCTGCCAATATCTCTAATACCTTTTCACTGTGTTTGCGACAGTACCCTTCCGAGCAATTCACACAGGATGCCGTCATTTTCCATGACATCTCTTTTATATATTTATTGCAAACAATCGCATGATCCGTTTTATTTAATGCCTCCAATGATCTGTTCAAGCGATTCATGGCGGGTTCTTTCTCCGCAAGTTCTGTCCGAAGTGCAGCAATCTTGTTTGGAATTTTCTCTTTCTTCAAATATTCCTGTTCTTGCTGACTTAGATTACTACCACTTCCTCCGGGCGCAAAAGATAAAGATGGAATTTTTGGTGCCGCATTTAGTGGCAGCATCGCTTCATAATCAGCAATATCCGCCTTTACGTTTTCTATATACGTCATCTTCTCCTGATAGTGCTGCAGATAGTATTTTATTACCGCTACATTTTTACTATGATCCATGCCCTATTGCCTCCTGCTGTTATAATGAAACAATGTCAATCAGTTCCCCCGGTTATCTCTCTTGATCAAATTTTTAAGTTATAGCATGCTAAACGAGGTATATAATACTTTCCCCCATATTTTATCTATATGAAATATAAATAAAAATGGTTAAAATAAGAAAGTTTTAATTTTGCAGTATCTTTGTTTGATGAAGTCCTTCTGCTTTTCCCTTATCATAAGCCCTATATGCTACGACAACTACAAGCGCAGCTAAATCCATTTTCCCAATAGATATATATTTTAATTCGTCCATTGTATTAAATATTATTGTTTCAATTTCGCTTTTTTTACTCATAATTCAGTCTCCTTTGTAATTATTTTGCATAAACATAAAACAGAACTGACAACTTTATGTTATCAATCCCGTTATACTAGGTATATTAATGTATAAACATACAACAATCATCAAAATATCAATGTTCTTTCTTTGATTCATCCCGCAATACACTTATACTACTCTTCATAATTTAAATACATATTGTAAGGTTGGCAATCAAAAAGCCGCCACTGTATCAAGTGACGGCTATCCAGAAAGGAGACATTGAATCATAGACCTATGCAAACTCATTACTTGTAGTAGTGTTTTACATAATTCTACTGTATATAGTATAGCATGTATTTTAGCCTCTTATTCCGTGAATAAGAGCAAGTAAATTTAGTTGCGTCTTATTCTTATAAGTACAAAATCTGTAGTCTCATTAAGAATTCACGCTATCATGATGCATCATTAACGTATTTAAGTTGCGACTTGTTTGGTATCTTGGCTAGATAATTGGTCATTAATTTCTTGTATATGTTTTTTAGCAAGAATAATTTCGTTGTTAAATTTATTTGCCGGTGTTAATTTAACAAAATTTTCAAAATCTTTTTTCGCTATTAGTAAATCAACTTTTCCACGAAAATTAATTAACCCTAAACAAAAATAAAGTTGCGTTTTATTTTCTTCTTTTTCTAAAATCCAACATATAAAATCTTCGACTTGAAATATTGTATTTGTAATAATTTTTCGTCGAAAAGCTTTAGAATAATAACTTTTTGCCGTATACATATGTCCATCATATGCTTCTAAAAAAGCCAAACTGTATAACCATGCACTGTCTGTTTTCACTTTAGAACATGTTTTTAATATCTTTTTTGCACGAGTTATATCATGATCTACTACAAAACAACATATAGCCTTAACAAGTTTTAAATTGTAATTATTGGGAGAAATTTTTTCCCATTTTTCAAAATATGGTTTAATGGAAATTAATAGTTTTACATCTCTCTTCCGTCTCCATAAATACATAAGACGACTGGTTTGCGCATGATATAATATATTTAATTTGTGTTTTAATCCTAATTTTATTGTATCCAGCACAGGTATTTTCTGTCTGTAATCATAAGTTTGTATCTCTTTTTGCAAATTTTCCAATAAAGATTCTGCATAATCAAGATCTCCTGATACAAGAGCCCCACATCCAATCATATATTCAGTAGATATGCCCATCCATTCCGATGTAATTTCAAATGTTAATGCTTCTTCTTCTTTATCTATATTAAGTTTAAGAGGATATATTTTTCCAAATTCATTTCCCATTTGATTGCAAAATGCTTGAGGTAATGGTCGATGAGAAACCGCCGCCTTGGTCTCAAGTAAATAAGTTTCCTTTTTATCAACCGTTCTTGTGCGAACACGTCCAAATATAATAAAGCGACATTTCGCTTTGTGCATATATTCAATAGCTGTGCTAGGGTTATCTATTTTTTTTGCATAATATTCCGGAAAAATCACGAATGAAAAAGTATATTTATATTTTTTAGTTGTTAAGAATTCTTTTAATTCATAAATTAAATCACTAGAAACCGTTCGGTATTCATCTGTATTTTCAGTTAAAATTGAAATTGCAACCCCTATGGTATCTTTTTTTGCTGTTGGAAGTTGTCGCCTATAATACCAAATTGATATTACTACTACACAACAACTAATTACAATAATTACACCCTTTATTATTGTAATATCATAGAAAAAATTAATAATTTTTAAAACGCCTATGCAAACAACTATTAAAATGATTATAAGTCCCGGAACAGTGTACCAATACTTTTTTAAATTCTCTATTACTTGATTTGAATCAAGCTTCATAGAAATTAAATCGAACATATAAACACATCCAATTCCTGAATTAATTAACATCAAACTAAACTTTTTGTTTATATGACATACAGTGTACATATTTTTTTATTCGTAAAATATGATAAATTATTTTTTTTCTGTCTTTCCAAACAAACTTGCAGTTTGTATACCGCAAATTCGGCAAGAAACTCGTTTTTGGCTACTATACTTCCATACATTTTTGAAGATGAATCCCCAAACAGCTCCTAATGCCTGTCGATCCGTTGTTGTCAAATTCGCATTTAATAAATGCTTAGCCATTAAAAAAGTCTTGACTGGTGGAATCCTCATTACATCGTTACAAAACTTAATATGTGTCATGAGCTGAGGATCATTAATAGCCTCCATGCACTTATCCCATAATACACCTCCATTCACAAAACCAGAAAACCGTCTGTATTTGCTGCTAAACTGTTTTTCCAATGCACGTGCTGTATCATATGTAGTCATCTCTTACCTCCTTATGTAATAAAACATGTTGATATAATTTACGTCCTTATAATATCATCAAAATGTATAAATGTCAATATTTATTACGGCATAAAATATTACGTAATAAATATGCATAATAAAAAACCTCCGTATGATGTAATTTCACTTTACACCACACGAAGGTTATACAAAATTTAAAATGAGCCAATATAAAGTTGGTATTTGTATGGGTTTTCGGTTTATGCAGTACACATTATTTATGGTTTTCTAAATTTTAAATATATCACTTACATTTACTTCATCTGTTAAAATTTTTTTTATTTTACTTCTCCATTTGTGTTCATTGTCATTTTTATATTTGCATACTGCAAAAAAAGATTCTATTGTTAATTGTACAAATTCAAAATATTTATTTGCATATGATTTTCCTTTGCAACTCTTCCATAAATTAATTGTTGACAATAAAAATTCCTTATACTCATACCATTCAGTATCAAGATCATTTTCAAAAGTAATAGAATATGCTGGCCACAAAAAATGTTTGCGATTTTTATTATCAGTAGATATAAAATATTTACGTTTTTTATCTAGTGCTTTTTCAACAGTACTACTAATAAAAATTTTAGGACCTGATCCACTACCTTCTTGCTCTAGGTGAACGGCTTCTGCTACCCCTTTTCCCGCAAGATTCATTGCTATTCCCCAATCATCACTTTTATCATGCGGTCTATTTGACAAAGATGGGCCACGTTTTTGAGATATATATAAAGATGGTACATTTAAAACTTCCCCAAAACAAATCCCGCCACGAAATATAGTTGGGTACCATTTGGTTTGAATAGTTTTTTCAATTGGCTTACCATCATAAGAATATGTCTTTATTTCCACATTTTCAGGATGTTCTAAGTCCCCAGTGGGTTTATAATAATTTTTATATGTATATCGAAAACAATTACATAAAAATGATGCTATTTGATCAATAAAAGCATTTGCATTATTTCCTACAATAAAAATACTATCACTCATAGACAAAAAACTTTCAAAATCCTCAACTGATGTCCTCTTTGACAATGATTGAAGTCCTTTTGTTTTGTATGTTTTGCTTGCCGGATCGTAATAATGGCTATAGAGAACGTTTCTTATGTTATAAAGAATATTTGCAGCAGCTGGTCCGTCTTCTGCAACATGTGCAGAAAACCCTAATAAATCAAGAAATGCAACATATTTTTTATTCTTTTCATTTTCCACAATATTTTCCACCAATCTATATATAATTTAATTATATTATATCAATATCAAGGTTAAAATTATAGACAAAAAGACTACGAAAGGAATTGCTTTTTTAAGTAGCCGTTTCACATTCTGTTTTATTGCCATAATAATCCATTCACGCTACATGCATCAGTCCTAAATCAATTGCAATTTCGATTGCATAGTTATCTGCTTTTTCAAGAATTTTATAATACATCGTGCGCCCCATATTCAGCTTATTACATATCCGTCGCCAATGGCTGCCTTCATACCTCATTTTTACAGCTTTGCGACCAACATCATCCAACATATCATACGTAGAGTCAATTACTTTTATCCACTTACCCGGATTATCAATCACAATTCCATCGTGAAGCGTTACAGATTTTAATTCCGTCGCTAATTTAATGCCTTGTACTGCGGTAGGATCAGAAACAAAAGCATGACCACCTGAACCGGCCGTGTGACCCGCCGTACTGAGTGATTCTTCTCGTGCTTCCCGGACAGCTCGTTTAAGTACCTGTTCATGATAGAATATAAATTGTATTGTTTGTTTCTTGGGATCTTTTCGCGTCCGCTGTCCTTTTTTTATCAAGGGATATCACTCCTTTAGCAAACATGTTTACATTTTTCCTGTAAGGGGAACCATTGCCCTTTCTTGCCACAAAATGAGCAGCTATGATTCCTGCATGCCGTATTATGACAATCAGTGCAATTACAATCCTTACATTGTTTAGATGATCCTGTTATGGTTTTAACACTTTTTTTTATAGTATTTTTCATTACATGTCTCCTACAATAACCCGCTTAAAATACACTGTTTATGTACTCTAACAGCCTCATGCTCTAAATCGCTGTAAGACGTACATTTTTCTATTTTTTCCTTATCAAAGGGTAACTGTATTGCTTTTCGCTTCATATACTGCTTAACATACATTTCTTTTTGTTCTATTGTTGGATCTGGAAACGAAAGCACAACATCAAACCTGCGATGTACTGCACTATCCAGTAAATCATCACGGTTGGTAGCTGCTACAAATACAACGTCTTCAGGCAATCTGTCTAAGCTCATTAACAGACTATTCACAATATTGTTGTAAGCTCGTCCGGTTGAGGCTGTATCATCGGTCCTTGAGGTTCCCAACGTATCAAATTCATCCAGAAATAAAAGCCCCTGCGGAGGAATATTTTGGATTAAATTTATCACATTCTTTTCAGACTCCCCTAAATGCGAATCAATCAACTTATTTGTGACTGCAATATACGGTGTAATTTCTAAATATCCGGCTAAGGCAATGGCAAAACTGGTCTTGCCGTTGCCCGGCGGTCCAACTAACAACACCCTGTTACTATTTGTTAATCCCTGTTCCCGGAGTTCTTTGCGATAGGACCATTCTTTACGAATAGTTTCCAAAAACTCAATGATCGTATCGTTTAGTAATAAATTATCCATGAAAACCTCTTTATAGTTTTCACAAACAAACGATTTTAATGCCTGCGGAAGTTCAATTAATTTGCCGGTATTATTTTTATAAGAATCATATATGCGTTGTAACCGATACGCACCATTTGTATTTCCTAAATCACGGATCATTCGGTTAAATCCAATATCTATTTTTTGTTTATCCCCATCCACTAATGAACGGATTAAATCAAATACCTGATCTTGTTTCATTGAATTACCCCTTTCTATAACGGATGAATACATTTAGAATTTCGAATGATACCCTTATTATTTTCAATAGAACATAACTCTTCCTCTTTTATTTTGCATCGTAAACAAAATGAACTAAGACGAATGTGCTCCCATTTCCAACATTTAATCATCTGTCGTGGTCTGAATGTACCGGCTTGCTTCCTGCGCCATATCTTATTCCATCCACGCTTGTGCCATTCAGCAGCCGCTCTGGAACTAGCAATATTTAATGCACTCACACGTTCCAAGCAATCATCATACTGTAAATCAGTACATGTCCGTTTACTACACTTTCTAGCAGCAAACTCACATGTACGTCCCAATTTTTTAAAAAGATGTTTCTTACAAATACTCCATTTATCTTTTCTAATAATATATTCATCTATGGTTTCTTTTTTCATTGTTTACCCTCCCTATGAATCACTGATACTAACCTTATGCCCGACTTATATTTTTAAGCACGTATGGATCAAGCGTATATGCAATGCTATCCGTTGGAACAATTTCTATACCAATATCTACATGAGGATTCTGCCTGTCTATCCCTGCTATCCGGCTGTCACCAAAACCAACAACCAGTCTGTCATTTACAAGGATCTCCGCTTTTTCCAATATGTCACACGTTGCCTGTAATAATCCTATCAAGTCCGGCCATGACTTCCTATTTGGCATATAATACAACGCTGTCATAATGACAGGGCAGTCAATTGTATTTTCTTTATGCCTGACTTTTAATTGCCATAAAGCCGATTCTTCATATTCTGCATACTGCCTACTTTGCATCAAACTATTTTTTGTCCGCCTCATACTGTTCTTTTTAGTTATCGGACGACCTGTAATTATAAATGTATATGGTTGATTCACTTTCTAATTACTCCTTTAACTGTTATTTATATATACAAAAATTTACTAACTATCTACTTTTATTTTAAATATTTTGTACTATAATGGAGCCAAGCAGAGTTCCATTCATGCAAAAACTTCCAAATTATGACAAATCAAAAGTTCCACACCTGCTAATCTTCCAATGAAACTCTGCTGTAAGACAAGATATGTGAAGACAAACCACGTATCTTGTCTTTTATTTATGTTGGTGATGTATTCATCCGTTCCATTTAACCCCATTATCTTCACCATCCATCGGCATAGTCCATGTTCTTTTACCCTCTGCGATAGCCTGATATACAGCATCCCGTACTTTTTCTGGATTTTTGTATTTTCCAAGTACATCAAACAGGTAATCATGTTCTAATGAATCATATTCGCAATAAGAAAATATCTCATTATTATGAATTTCAATCGCTATGCTCTTATCCAGATTTACAATGTTTCCATCTTGCGTTAGAACCCACATTTTCCCTCACCTTCCTAGCAATATCATCATCGTTAAATAAATTTACTGCCCCGTCCTTTGTGGTAGACCATCCGCCGGTACGTCCGCAGTGGTGACATACCAGACGATATATCTTAATACCGTTGCTACTATTTACTTCTAAACAGGCAATATATCCACATTTACAAATTGTTTTCTTCATAGTGTCTATGCTCCTGCAAAATCCATTAATGTACTATCTTTATCAAGTCGTTTTTGTGCCATTTTTACATAATCTGGGTTTAAATCAATTCCTATATATCTCCTGCCTAATTTATGTGCCGTAAGTGCCGTAGTTCCACTACCTACAAACGGATCTAAAACAATCCCTTGATCCGGACACCCTGCTAAAATACACGGAATAATTAATTTTTCAGGAAATACCGCAAAATGGCTGCCTTTAAATGGCTTTAATGGAACATTCCATACATCACGCTTATTCCGTTTACCTCGTATCACTAAAAAATTTTGTTCACAATCTTTATATTTACCTCGATAATGCAATCTTCCATATCCTTTTCTTCTATCATTCTTATACGTTGCATTCTCTTGTATCGCGTCATTGTCAAAATAATATTTTGGAAATTTGCTCAATAAGAAAATATATTCATGGCTCTTCGTACATCGATCTGTTACACTTTCCGGCATCGGATTCGGTTTAGCCCATATAATATCCTGCCGTAAATACCATCCATCTGATTGTAAAGAAAAAGCAACACGCCAAGGAATTCCAAGTAAATTCTTACGAGGTACATCAAATGTTACATTCTTTACTCTTGCTTTCCCTATCATTCCTTTATTAGTAGCTTGTTTAGTATTAACTATGCTTTTAAGATGTGTCGCCGCCCCTTTTCCTGAGTGACTATAACAATCCCCCAGATTTAACCAGAGAGTCCCGTTGTCACGCAATACTCGTTTTACTTCGTGAAATATGTCCACCAATTTAGCTACATATTCTTGAGGATATTCTTCTAACCCAATTTGCTGATCTATCCCATAATCCCGTAATCCGTAGTAAGGCGGTGATGTAATGCAGCAATTAATAGAACAATCAGGAATTTGCTGTAATATTGTCAATGCATCACCACATAATAATTTGTTTTCATAATCCATAATTGTATTTTCCTCTTTACTAGAATGGGATCTCCTCTTCATTTACATCAGACCCATAGCTGTCAAAACTACTGTCATTTTTCTGTATTTTTCCATCATTCGTTATATTACGGCTGACATAATCTGCAATAATTTCAGTTACATACCGTTTTGTACCATCTTTCGCCTCATAGGATCGTGTACTGATCCGCCCCTTTACTAATACGTTGTCCCCCTTAGTCAATGTATTCCCCACCGATTCAGCAAGTTTGCCCCAACATACCACATTCAGCCAATCCGTTATTTCTTTCCCTTCCCCATTGGATTTCACGTAGTTTGATGCAGCAGCCACACTAAAGCTTGCCACGGCTTTGCCGTTTGCCGTAAACCGCAGATCAGGATCTCGTCCTAAATTTCCGCTTATAATTGCTGTATTCATGTACACTCCTCCTTAAAAATCTCCTATCATCGAAAATTCGCAATTCATTCATGGTGAACGCTTTCGCCTTCGATTTCCGCCACAATACAGCCAGTAAACTGATCCATATCCAATACTGCCTTCTGCGTTACAAGCGTACCTGTCATTCCCTGCCAAGTAATGTGCTGTACTTGATTATTGTCATAGGCAAAGGCGATTTCAACATAGTTATCACGCAGCATCTTTTCTGTCAGTTCCGGGAAACATTGTTTTGCATATTCCACTACTTCCGGACGCATTTGCATTTCCTTCCGGAATGTACCGGTCTTAATGCTGCTAAAAATATTTTTTATACGGTCTGGCAGTTCTCTGTTAGTCATCCTCATGACCTCCCATACATTCACCAATTCGCTGTAATTTAGATTCTTTTGTTGCCGATATAGGAATTTCATATACTCCCAGTTTTCTATCAATAGCATTTTCGCTATGCCGGGTACACGCAATTTTATAGGTATCTCGAAATTGAGCCCTGTATGTGCTACTTTGCCGTGTTTCCATCATGCAGAGATTCCGCCACCCCATGCTTTTCACTGTTTCCGCTATTTCAGGAGTAGAGAATTTCGGAGCTTGATAGACAAAGCAAATTCTGACTTGCTCCATTACTTCTTCCCAAGCTTCGTTCATATCTTTTTGTCTGGTCCCGTTAACCTTAGTAATCATCTTTTCAGCCGTTTCCCGTATTTCTGCTACCGTGGGAAGAAATTTTGATGTACATATCAGTTTCTTAATTGCCTTGTCCAAAACAACGGGATGAATATCTCGTAACATATCTGCATAAAACTTCAATTGTGATTTTGAAAGGCTGTCCCGATAAGCAAGCTGTAATCCTGACAAAGCCTTCACTACCTGCTGATCCCTAGTTTCCATTTTCTTCTCCCATCTCGTCATACAGTTCATTGACAACATCAATGGCAGCTTGTCTGCTGTCTTTTTTTCTTGTACTTACTTGGTTCAAATATCCTTCAAATTTGCTGCCAAAGAGTGTTGCCGGACGAAGGTATTTGCTCATTTCACAATCTCCGGCCCAGTCAGCAACTTTCTTATCAATGACAAACTTAAAATCGCTGACAGCAAACCCTTCTTTCATTCTGGATCGTATTAATTTCACTGTCAGAGGGGTATTGGGTTTATACCGTGTTCCGACCTTATCATTCAAATAATCGATAATCTCAGTTATTTCACCGTGATGGTTTTCTATACTGCAAACTTTTTTATCCGGTTCAACTTCTCCTGATTTTGATGAATCCGGTGTATCACATTTGCCCTTTATATATATATTATTTTTATTATTAGTTATATTAGTATTTTGTATATTAGTATTTTGTTGAATGCGATTTTCCAAGATAGGTTTTTCCAAGATAGGTTTTTCCAATCTTGGAAAATCGCATTTAGGTGCCTGTGGCTTATTTTCTAAGATTGGCTGTTCCGGTTCTTCCCTGATAATATATTCCGTTCCATCCAGACGGCCTTTAGTATCTCTAGTCCGTTCCATGGTAAGATACCCACATTGTTTTAATTCCTTGAGAGCCGTGGTAATACTGTTAATTCCGTCTTTGGAACAGTAAGCTAACCCTTCTATGGAATAATCCCAATCAGGCGGCAGACTAAGCATAAAAGCCATTAACCCTTTCGCCTTAAAAGATAAGCGTTTATCCTGCAATAACTTGTTCGATAATATTGTAAAATTTTTTACTTTTTCAACTCTTATTTTTGTCGACATATATTACCTCCGGCCGTGCCAGCGTTCTCCATACAATTTAGTTAGATAGTCACGACAAATTTTTCTTATTTTAGCGACCGCCCCAAAATGCCGCTGTTGATGACAGGCATAGCAAAGCGTTACACCTTCTTCGATACAATCATTTTTAAGACCGCTGCGTTCATGATGGAATTTAATGCCATTCGGGACATATACTCCGCAGACAATGCACTGATGATGATCTCTATCGTGGATATCATTGTTCAATTTTCTTAGCTTTTTCCCGCTGAGTCTCATCATGCTCGCCCCATTCCTGCAATAAACCATCAACATATTCCCGTGGTTCGGTTGCTACGCCTAACCGCTGCGCTTCATCAAGCAGACAGTTGATCAGCCTTGTCATTTCCTCTACGGTATAGGTACTGCTTCCGTGATACATGGCAACAATGGTATATCCCTTTGTGTTTTTGCAGGGGCCTAAAACTTCACTCACCCATCCCAAGCCTTTGCTTCCCCATCTCCGGCACCATTCATCTACAACATCATCCCGCACCGGTACCGGAACAAAATGGCCGCAATCTTTAATACAGGTACGATATACATCTTCTTTGCTGTGATAGCTGCCGTCCTGCGATAACTTTTCAGCGATCCGCTGCGTTAACACCCAACAATAGGCATTCGCCTGTAAGGACCTTTTACGATAGGGTTTCTTGATTTCAATGCTGTATTTTTTCTTGCCGTCAAACTTGTTTATCTCTTCAGATTTAGGTGCCGCAATAACAAGGGCCGTTCCTAATGCCCCTGTTATCGTCTGTACTGTCGCTGTAAATTTCATTACCTATTCACTGCCTCTTTATCCTCGGCTTCCGCCATAGCCGTATCGAGAATAAAATCAATATTTTCATACATCTCTTTTGCCTGTTCAAAGGTTAATTTATTAATGCTGTTAACTCCGTATTCTTCTTGTATAATCGATGGCAGCCTGTTTGCCATTTCTTTTATATTCGCGGCTTTCACAATTTCAATCAGGTAATGATTCCGCATTTTTATATCATTGGCAGCATTATTGGCGACATTCGATGTTACACCATTCGTCTGTTTTTCAGCCTGAGCCCCGCTGCTTTGCGTTTTATTTTCTTTTCCTATACTTTTATCATCGTTTTGCTTCGATGCCGTTACAGCCGACTTCACGGGCGATTGTAATGAATACCGGCTGTTCCCTTTGCTGTCTACAATGCTAAGTTTCGTAAATTTCCGGAGTGTTTCATCATACTGAATGCTTTTTACGTAGAATTTCGCATAGGAGGTCGTCTTTCCATTACTCCGTGGCACTATTTCCTTCTTATCCAGTAAGATAAAGATAGGCGGAACATCATATAATTCTCTGCCGATTCCCCAACAGGTACCCGCACGCTTAAATGCATCGCTTGCCTGTCCTTTTTCTGCTTCTGTCTGCGAGGGAACGCCGACATCCTGCTTAGATATCCATGCTTTTTTGCTCTCGTCCCACACTGCTATAGTACAGAACAGATTGTTATTTACCACTTGGTGCTCCCGCTGCCAATTCATGGGCCCGAATACTTCATCCAGTATCCGCATATCTACACGGGCGTTCTTATACAATAAAACCAACGCTTTATTATTCTTGGTAATCATTTGTATCCGGCATTCAATATCATTTGCCGTTAAAAGCGGTATTTTTTTATCCATATTTCCCACCTCTTACTCTTCAAGCGTTACGTCATATACCCGGTCAAACCCATCAATCATTTGACAAATTAGTTGATCTTCTCTTTCTGAAACGTGGACTCCGTATATTTTAATGACCATGGTTTTACATACAGGCAGCGGTTCTTTATTTTCAGATATTGGAGAATGATCCCTTTGTATGACTGGTTCTTTTTGATTGATGGTTTCCTGTTCTGCCTCTAATGCCCGCTGTAATTCTTGTTCCTGCGCTAATTTTTCTTGTTCGACACGTTCAATGGCTTGCTGTTCTATCTCATGTAGTGTCTGCGCCTTGCCATATATCAACTGCTTCAGCTCGGTTATTGTCCGTTCGCTTAAAGACGATTCAGGAATAACATCACTCAATTTCATGGGTGTATTTAATCTGTATTTTTCATTTACCATGCTGACCCATTCATTGGCCATTTCAAGCCGTTCTTCCAATATTTTTTTTCTGTCGTCATCGGCTTTTTGTAATTCCATTAATCGGCTGATTTCCCGATCAATACCAATTGTTGTCTCGCTGTACTTGGAAGTCTTGTTATACCAACGAGTATCACTAACAAACTGTTCTAAATATTCTTGACGTAAACCGGCAGACGCTGCCTTATTTGTTATTTCGTCTGCGATTTGCTCGGACAAAACCGCTTGTCTGTGTTCCTCATACCTATCAAGCTGCTCCCGCAAAGGAGCTTCCACTTCAGAAACAACCTGAAGTAACTCTTTTACCTGTAATTCCAAGGTATTGACCGGCTCTTTTAATTTATGTTTTGCTTTAGTTTGAAATTTAGTAATCGCAGTACGCAGGGAAACTACTTCCCGCAGCGCTTTTGACATATCCGCTTCATTTTCATCGGTAACCACTAATCCATGATATTTTTCTGTTACGGCTACCAAATAATTTTTGACCTGCTCATGGTTCCAATCAAAGACTAAATCCGCTTTCATCAGCTTAGGTTCTATCGGCACGAGTGTTGGTAATGCTTTGACTGCCATACTAATCATCTCCCTATTCTGCCACTGTACTTTGTCGAGCAATTTCTAATTCGTCCATTTCAGCACGAATGTCATCTACAATCACTTCAAGTTTTGTTAACGATTCATTTAATCTGGATTTCGAGTAATCATTTTCGACATTATTTCTCATATCTTTTGCAACAACATCTAACTGTCCGCTGATATAGGATAGTTCAGGATAAGAATCTCTTATCCGCTGTATAGCACTATTGGGTAATCTGTCTGGATCAATTCTTTTATTAAAATCGTTTCTGTACATGGTACAGTTCATCATTTTGAATCCCCCTTTAACTATTCGCTGTTTCGTGGTAAACTAGTTGTAGATTTATTTTTTTCTTAGTCGCCTCTGCCAAGGCGGCTTTTTTTATGTCAGATCATAGATAATTTTACAAAGCAATATGATTGTGATTCCTGCTATAACTAAAGTCGCATAATACTTTGCCTTTAACTTGTTTAATTGCATTTTCAACTGCAAACTTAACGTTGATTCCAATGCCTGCTGCACGTCAATATAATAGATAGCTTTTGGCAATTCCCTAGGGTTGTTATATCCCTTAAAGTGCCACGGTATCAGAATGTCCTCCTTTGGTTTTACTGCCATTTTGTTTTACCTCCTTTTTCATTATCTATCGAGTTATTATTGGGATTAGGATACTTAAACTATTAGCCTTCTTCTTGTATCCGTTTTTCTAGTTCATCAACTGAAACACGCATGTATTCAGCTAATTGTCCTGGACTAATTTGATAGCGATGGATTTTCGGATTGCTTGTTGGTATGGATACTCCAAATGGAAAACAATGTCCTTGCAACCCCATTTGTATACACCGTGTCCCAACACCTAGTACTTTAGCGGCTTGTGCCGGTTTTACATTTTTTAACATATTAATTCTCCTCACTTTCTGTATTGTTTTCGTTATTAAATATTAATATTTTATATAGCAGCCTTATTTACTTGTATTTCCGTCATTTTCTTTTAAAAAATTAAGATCAATATTTAGAAGATTTCCTAACCGAGAAAGAAGTCTAAGGCTAGGAGTATATCTACCGCGTTCAACATCTGCGTAATAAGCTCGTGATACTTCAGCTTCGTCGGCAATCTGTTGTTGAGTTTTACCAATATTTTCACGTGCATTTTTTAACATTTTTCCAATCTCATTCATTATTAATCTCCCTTCTCATTGTATTTTCGTCCTCGACAATTATTGTATTGTATTTCCGTCTTTTTGTCAATGGTATTTCCGTCAAAAATGTATTATAATTTATATATAGACGGAAAAACCGTACAAAAAAAATGAAAGGAGGCATTATTGATGGCTACTATTGGAGAAAACATAAAAGAGGCTCGCAAAAAAGCAGGGCTTACTCAAGCTGAATTAGCAAAACTAACAAACCTCTCACGTTCTTATATTGGAGATATAGAAAAAAATCGTTATAACCCTAGTGTTTCTACATTGAAAGCAATCGCTAATGCAACAAATTCACCCTTAGATAAAATTATCATTTCTGAAAAAATAAACTCAGAGCAATCAGAAAAGATGCCTGCGGATTTAAAAAAATACTTAGAGCAATCAGAAGTAATATTTGATGGAGATACATACAACCTAACTCCAGAAGAAAAGGATATGGTCATGCAGTCGTTAAAAGTCGCCTTTTATGCTGCCAAACGTGCCAACAAACGCAAAATAGACGACAAAACTAAGTAGGTGTCGTCTATTGCGGAAAAATATTAAATTACGTGTTAAAAATCTTGTACGGAAAATGGGAACATCTAATCCCATGCAAATTGCTGAAATATTACGAATTCCTATTGTATATACTTTTCTTCCTGATAATATTCTTGGATACCTTACCCGACCACTCCGCCGAAAAATATTTGTTCTGAATAACAAATTAGATGAACGGGAAATTCCTATTGTTACTGCTCATGAATTAGGACATGCACTCATGCATGATACCCTTGGATATACTTTTCACACTGACACAGTAAATTATTGTTGTGCCCGCAGTGAATATGAAGCAAATATATTTGCGCTTTATTTATTGTCATATAGTTATGATATAGATCCACGATTGCTTCAAGCAGCTCCACGCTACAAAGACATTATGACACATCGAGAAGCACATAAAATATTATGTCATTGTATAAACAAACTATAGGACGACACAAGAAATCGCCATTTCCCTTTTATTTTTTTTATAGTTCCTTTAATATTAAAAAGAATTATCTATTGACTAGAAATTTGCAAAGAAATTCTTTAACGGGTAAAAGGTGGTAATAAAATTATGATACTTTTTATTATTATATTATTTATTGTTATATTTTTTATGCTGTATCATTCCTACATAATTCATTCACAGGATAATTTAGAACAAAAATCAAAAACACCAGAAGTTACCAATGTTATTTGTTCTACCAATGAAATACAACCAACAAAAGAAAACAATCCAAAACAAACAACTAACCATTGGTTAGACAAATCAAAAATATTACCTTGTGGATTTATGATGGCCGCTATTTGCTGTATGTTTCCACCATACTATGCCCCATTCAAAAATGGGACAGCTATAGCACTCGGTAATCAATTTATACTAAACACCCCGTATTATTATAGTGGCCACAGCAGTATAAAAGGTGTTATTGATATTCCTACACTCGCCGTGGAATTAGCAATCATCCTCTTTATCACCGCTGCCATTTATTTTTATGTTAATAGAAAAAACAGATAATCGCCATTCTAAACTCAATGATACAAGTTATTATGAATTTTCTACACTGGTAATAAATAAAAACTTTCCCCACAGTGCCGCAAACACGATGAGGGCAACCGCAAATAAATACTTGTATATAGCAAAAAGGAAGGAATACTTTATGAATAAAATTAAGGAAGAATTAGAACGCTATATTCAAATTATCGAAAAATAAAAAATCCCGTCACCGGCGGCAACCAGTAACGGAGAAACGCAATCGCATCCCTTGCTAATAACAAAAAAATATACCAATATTGAAGTAAAACTAAAAGCTCGAAAATTAAATGGTCGTACTTGGAAAATATTTTGAAATTTCTAACTTAGAATATCTGGATAAATTATAAATTCATATAAAGGAGGTATTTATAATGATTGAAGGAATCCATCTTGGTGATGTAATGATTGACTGTGATGATGCTAAAAAATTGTGCGAATTTTACCACAAGTTACTCGGTTGGGAAAAATTTAAATTTTTTGGACAGGATGCATTACGCAATAAAAACAAAATGGTATTTTTATTTGCCGAAGAAAAAGATTATGTTCCACCTGTATGGCCTGAAGAAGCAGGCAAGCAACAAAAACAGTTTCATTTTAATTTCGAAGTTCCTAATCTCACAGCAGCCGTTGAATATGCCCAATCTATTGGTGCTACAAAAACAGCAGCCCAGTTTGGTGGAAATACTTGGATTACTATGTTAGATCCTGCTGGGCATCCATTCTGCCTTTGTAGTCAAGGAAATACCTGATTTATTTTCAAAGGAGTTGAAATTATGTTTTGTGAAAAGTGTGGAAAAGAGATATCTAATGACTCTAAATTTTGCCCCAATTGTGGTCAATCAATCAAATCCTATTGTAATAATACTCAGCCAAAAGAAAACGCTAATATAATGTCACCAAATCAAACTCAATATGTTTCAATAACATCTAACAAAAGCAAAATTACAGCCATAATTCTATGTTTACTCGGTTTTTTATGCATTGGTGGTTTGCACAGACTGTATGTTGGTAAATTTTTTAGCGGCATACTCTATCTTTGCACTGGTGGATTATTTTTTATAGGAACAATAATTGACCTTATACATTTATTACTGGGACAATTCTCGGATAATGTAGGACAACCACTAAGAAGATAATGAGAGAAATTATACTATGAAGAAAGTATTCCTAGTAATTTTAACATCGTTAATAAGTACGGGAACATGTTTTGCAAATTTTCTTGATAACAATTCCATCCGATATCAAAAAATGCCTGATATGAAATTCTACACCTCCCCAATGATTATGAAAAACACTACAAGATATTTTTATAATTATAATAAGCAACAAATAGATAGTCAATTAATCAATAGTTTATTGTTCTACCACGAAGATGGAACCCCAATATTAACCAAACGAAATTCTTCTTTTAAAAGCGGTGAAATTATACACTTAACAGAAAAATCAAATGGATATATAGAAGCAAATGCAGCATTTTATCATAGATGGTTTTCAAAGGACTTTGAGAAAAAAATAGAAAAGCACAATAAAGAGATATTAAACGAATTTAAAACAACTAAAAATTAAAAAATCCCCCACTGTGCTGGAACACAATGAGGGAAAACGCAATCGCACCAATCGCTAAAATGGGCTGATTACTATATAAGTATATCATATCAGCCCTTTATTTTACATATTCAAAGGAGCTGATTTTTTTATGAAACGTGGAAATGGTTCTGGTACTGTATACAAAAAGAAAGACAAAATACGCCGTAATCCGTTCGTTGCAACAATTACTGTCGGCTGGACATATAACGGTATACAAAAACGGAAAACTCTTGGTTGTTTTGCTACACAAAAAGACGCATGGAACGCTCTAACTGAATATGCCCGAAATCCCACTAAATTTGATAGTAAAAATATGACGTTTGCCGATATGTGGGAAATGATGAAAAAAGAAAAAAAACGGCAACAATGTAAAATTGACACTTCCTATAGTATGGTTTATAACCACTGTAAAGCAATATGGTCCGTCCCTATCCAATCAATTAAGACAATGACATTACAGCAATTAATTGACGATAGCGGCTTAAAACACAGTGCCAAAACAAGGATGAAAGTATTATTAAATGCCGTTTGGAAATTAGCTCTTGCCAATGATATTGTTGATAAAAATTACGCAGCACTAACAAACACCGGCATTTCGGAACAATCCATTATGCATAAGCCATTTACCACTCTCGAATTACAAACATTATGGGACCATACTAATGACGACACAGTAAAAATAATGTTGATCTATATATACACGGGTGCACGTCCCATTGAATTATTAAAAATGCCATTATCCGATATACATCTAGCTGATCGGTATATGGTTGGAGGGGTAAAGACACGTGCAGGAAAAAATCGCAGTATTCCTATCGCTGAATGTATTTTCCCTTTCGTTAAATATTTCTTCAATCAGTCAGCTTTTAACTCTGATAAAAGATTATTCTCAATAACAAATATTACATTGTTAAAGTATATTAAAAAGGAATGTGTCCTATTAAAAATAGGGCCACATCTCCCTCATGATTGTCGTCATACATTTATTACAATGGCCGAAAATTATCACATGGAAGAAAAAAACATCAAGCTAATTGTTGGTCATGCTCATAGCGGTGATACTACTCAAGATGTATACACACATAAAACAATCCAACAACTAATCCAATCTGTAAATATGTTGCCATATGGTATAAATATGTTATTATATCCCGATGAAAATAATGAAAAAGTGGGAGCTACGGGGGAGCTACCGTAAAAAATTGTATTAATTTTGTCTAACTTATGACTGCCAAGAATGCCGATAAATACGCGTTTTTTATGGTTTCTTATTTAATTAAAAATAATAAGGCCTATAATTTTTTCTGTCGAGATACTCACTACAAAGTTCTATATAGTAAAAACATAAAAAAGAATGTCTGGTCATAATAGTAAAATCTGACCAGGCATCCCTTTTTATGCATCCTATGGGATCAATAATCAGCGAATAAAATTTGTCGGCTGCCATTTTTCATAATACGGTTCATCAATTCCTGCATTGCGCCCTGTCTCTATACACTTCAAGAGCCACGCCATGTTTTCCCCAAGGGTACGCATAGTCTGCAATCCTTCCAAATCTTTCCGAGCTTCTTCTGCTGTGTTCCCATGAATTTGATTCCAATATTGCGAGGGTACAATAGGCATATTATTCATACCAAAATATTTATTGAGTTGGTCATATGCGGCACTCGCCCCGCCACGACGACATGAAACGACAGCTGCCGCCGGTTTTTTAGCAAACCGGTGAGATGCTGAAAACATAAGTCTATCCATCAAGGCCGTGATTTGTCCGCTGGCCCCGGCGTAATATACGGGGGATCCAACCACAAGACCGTCTATTCCATCAGCCCTCTCCGCAATTGTATTAACAGCATCATCAAATACACACTTTCCCAGTGAAAAACATTTTCGGCAAGCAATACAGCCTTGAACGGGCTGTACCCCAATCCAAAATATTTCCGTCTCAACACCGCGTTTATGCAGCGTTTTTTCTACTTCCCGCAAAGCGGTATACGTACACCCTACTCGATGCGGACTGCCATTGATAAGCAAAACCTTCATCATAATCCCTCCCAGCAAATACTATATTCGTCGTTATATTTTCATTATACTATTTCACGTCAAGGGTACATGATGCGGTAATAAACGTACATTCTTTTTATCACATAATCCCCCAAAAATGCTGCATAATCAAGGACATCACGGCAACACAGAACCAAGTTGTCAATCCTAATACAATAGGCCGTATTCCATTTTTTACCAAACTCTTTAAATTTGTATTGAGACCGATGGCAACCATCGCTACGATAATAAAAAATTTTCCTGCATTACCTAATACATGCGACCATGCCATCGGAAGTATTCCTGTTGTGTTTATAATAGAAGCGGCAACAAACCATAAAATAAACCATGGGAAAATTTTTTTGATTTCAAATTGACCATTTTGATTTTTCTTGCGATGTGCCATAAAAACTGCCATAATAACACACACAGGGACAATCATCAAAGCCCGGGTAAGCTTAACAATCGTGGCATAGTTTCCTGCATCCGCACTATAAGAGTATCCTGCCGCAACAACACTGGAGGTATCGTTGATTGCTGTACCGGCCCACATACCGAATCCCATATCGCTCATTCCCATTACATGCCCTAAAAAAGGGAATAAAAATACAGCAATAATATTAAATAAAAAAATAGTGGAAATCGAAAAAATAATATCCTTATCTTTGGCTCCGATAACCGGTGCCACTGCCGCAATGGCCGAACCGCCGCATATACCCGTCCCTGCCCCAATAAGAATCGTCGTACCAAAATCCAAATGTAATAGCTTTCCCATTCCGTAAGCAACAGCAAAAGAAGTCAATAACGTAAAAATCATAACAGAAAACGATGTACCGCCAATTGCAATTACATTGAAAAGATTCATTTCAAATCCTAATAGAATAATTGAGTACTGAAGAATCTTTTTTCCCGTAAAACGAATCCCCGGTTCAAATGATACGGGGCGTGTAATACCTGCCAATATAATTCCTAATAAAATACCGAATACCGGTCCCCCTATAATAGGAAAATATATTCCTAAAAAATAAGCAGGCAACGCTAACACTGCTGATAACAAAATACCTTTCACATTTTCCTTTTGCAATAAAGCCACCTCATTTAAACATATTTTCAGGTTAATTTCTGCCTGACTATTTTTTTCATCAGTTCGTAGTGTACCACTTGTATTTCTATATGTAAAATAGTATTATTTAATTAATTTAATAGGTATATACCTATACAAAAGGAGGCATTCGTATGACGCTGCGTCATTTACATATTTTTATCTGTGTTTGTGAAGAATCAAACATGACAAAAGCAGCCACCAGGCTTCACATGTCTCAACCTTCTATCAGTCAGGCTATACGGGAATTAGAAGAACATTACAGTGTGCATTTATTTGAACGTCTGGGACACCGCCTTATCATAACTTCTGCTGGAGACTGTCTTCGCTCGTATGCCTCCGCCATGGTTCGTCTTGATATGCAAATCGAATCTGCCATGAAAGATTTCGGCAAAAAAAGTATGCCTCGTGTGGGAGCTAGTATTACAATCGGGGAATCTTTTCTTGTTGAGCTGTTGCAATATACAAAAGAAAGACATCCTGAATTTTCTATTTTTTCTGAAATCCACAACACAACAGAGCTGGAATCCATGTTATTTGCCGATACAATAGATTTAGCATTGGTAGAGGGCTCTATTCAGTCAGATTATATTACAGTCATTCCTTTTATGGTGGATGACCTGAGTTTTATCTGTTCGTGCGAAAATCCGCTCGCCAAAACAACCCCTATTTCCGTACATGATTTACAACAACAAAAATTTTTTATCCGGGAAGCAGGCAGCGGAACGCGTGATCTTTTTGAACGTGTCATGAACGCAAACCACATTACTTATGAAATTGCCGGTGTATATAACAATGCCGAAAGTCTAAAAAAAGCAGTCGCTGCCAATTTAGGCATCAGTGTTATTTCCCGACGCGCTGTTTGGGAAGAAGTAAAACAAAAAAAATTATCGCTGTTTTCCATAGATGGCTTAACTTTTCAGCGAACTTTTCGCATTGCTTACCACAAAGATAAATATGTAACCCCTCAGTTGCAAAAAATCATTACTGCCTGTCATGATTTAGGCCAAATTGACGACTTCTATTGACAGATACTAACTTGTACTTTATAATTTATCCAGTAAATAATAACTATTATTCATTGGATAAATTAATTACGGAGATGATAGAATGCTCTGTCCCAGATGCCAAAAGCAATTACCCCCCAGCAACGATGAATGTCCTTTTTGCGGTTACAAAATCAATGTCGAAAGTTTGTTAAAAAATGCTTTTCCCGATTGTGAAGAGGGGAAAGGATTGAATTCCTTAAACGGAAGAACATCTGCTGTTCTTATTGTTTTAATCATTGCAATGGTTTCTTTCGCTGCGTATATAGCGCTAAATTAATATATACAATAAGTAAAACACCGGCATTTTTCTTTTATGAAAGAAATGCCGGTGTTTTTAGTATATTCGTTTTTATATACAACGCATCCTGGTTCTGTAACCACCACTATTTTTTAGTATATAGATTACCAAATCATATATTTTTCCGCTTCTTGACGAAGCCAATCTCGAAAATCAGGATGTGCAATTTCAATCAAAGCTTCTACTCTTTCTCGTACATTAAGACCGCGCAGCCATGCGACACCATATTCAGTAACAACATAATCCGTATCATTGCGTGAAGTTGTTACTGCTGCTCCTGGTGCCAAAAACGGCACTATTTTTGAATGAAGCATTTCCTGTCCGTTTGCATCTTTTGTCATGTATGTCGAATGCATGGCAATAATAGATTTCCCTTCATTTGACATTTGCGCTCCCTGCACCGTTTCCGACTGTCCGCCGGTTCCAGACCATTGCAGATTTCCGACTGTTTCTGATGCACATTGCCCTGTCAAATCAACTTCCAGAGTAGCATTGATAGAAACAAATTTATTATTTTTACCGATTGTATAGGGATCATTGGTAAATGTACAAGATTTAAAAAGAATAGATGGATTATTGTCAATATAATCATATAACTTCTGTGTTCCCATTGTAAAAGAACAAACAGAATACCCATTCAGCAATCCTTTTTGTGAATTATCAACAGCACCACACTCGATAAGATCGACCATTGTTTCTGTAAACATTTCAGTATGTATCCCTAAATGTTTTTTTGTACGCAGTTCATGTGCCACAGCATTAGGTATATTGCCGATTCCCAGCTGAATAGTGGAGCCATCTTCAATTAATGCTGCAATATGCTTGCCAATCATTGCATCCACTTCTGTATAGGGTGCAATGTTAGCAATCGGAATAGCACGATCAGATTCAACGACAGCTGCCACTTCTGAAATGTGAACCTGTGTGTCTCCAAATGTCCGGGGGAAATTCGGATTTACTTCTAAAATGGCTATCGCACCTTGGTTAATAAGATCACGTTCATAAATAGCGCTGATGGAAAGAGATAAATATCCGTGTTTATCCATAGGAGATACGGTTGCCAAAACAACGGGCCGGCGTTTTTCATACCGAACTCTGCGATCTATCGTTTTGCGAAGAATCGAAGTAGAACTCTGTGGAATATCACTTGTTAATTTTTCTTTTTGAGATTGTCTGCAAGCTCCAGAAAAAAACCAACCGTTATGTGTCATGACACCTTTCATTTCCTGATCGTGAAGCCATGGATAATCTTTCAACGGCAAACAGGTATTTAAAATAGTATTTTTAACTCCTGTTTTTTTCAAATATTGCATTTTATCCAATATAGCGGCTGGTTCTCCGGCTGCCTGCGCACTAAAAATATAATCATTGTCTTGAATCAGTTCTAAGGCCTGTTCTGCTGTCATTAATTTTTGTGCATACATTGCTTCCTGCATTGTCATAATAATTCCTCCCCAATAAACATTATACAGTAAATTTATTTATTACTTTTTTCTTTTTTTGATTTTCCTGTTTCAGGTAACAGAAATGATCCAAAAAAAGCGGTTGCACTGACTACAACAGCAACAGTCAGTCCTGTTGCATATCCTGATTTATCAATAACCATGCCAATGATAAAAAATACAATGGTTTCAATAATATAAGCCAACGCCCAAAAAATGCCCATAATTTTAGTCAACTTAACAGGCGTCATATTTGGCAGTTCCTGTGGTATCATAAACAAGCTGGTTACAGGAATAAACATAAGATTCCCTATCGCAAAGGCTGCTGCTAACGCGATAAAACCATTTGTTGTCGTAAACATCAGCACACCAGCTGCAGTAAGAAGAAATCCACATATGCGTATAACCGGCAGCCGTTTGAAGTATACTTTAGATAATAAAATGGTAATAATCGTACCAACAATACCTCCAAAAGCAACTACGACACTTAATGTTTTAGAACTAATAACAGTTGTCCCTGATATAGGAAAAATATTGAGCAGTACAATATAAAATGTCAAAATTCCCGAATAGGTAAATGGCAAAATCCAATTGTTTTTTTGTTTTAAAGCGGTCCTGAAAGAATATTCTTCCTTTACTACATTATTTTCTCCTGAATTGCTCGCAGTATTCAATGCAAAATCCTGCCCCACCAGAAGCCATAATAAAAATAAAACGCCGCTGATGCCGGCAAAGAATCCCATACTGGCCTGCCAAGTCTGCATAACTGCAATAACAGGACCAACAACCAACATCGCCAGCATACCTCCGACATTATATGCGACACTATTAAGAGCATTGACAGTAGGACGTGTTTCTGGTTTAAAATAATTGATTACAACCGGACTAAAATAGACTACATAAACAGCTCCCCCAAACCCCATAATAAAGCGGCCTAATACAAATGCCCAATATTGAGGTGACAAAACAGCAACAAGGCTGCCAATCACGATCATAAAAGATCCTAACCCAATAGCTTTTCTTGGCAGTAGTTTGATCAATAATCCTGCTGCACAAAAATTACCAATAATTTTCGCTACTGTAATGGAATTAGAAATAAAAGTTGCCGACATAAATGAATCCAACTGAAAATATTTCATAATCTGAGGCGTTAATGTACTTCCTGCAATCCAATTGACAGCAAATAATGCATAGGTAAGAAACATAACTAATTCAATTATATTTGCTTTTGTTGATGAAACTCGTTGTTCTTCAAACATAAATATCCTCCTCTCAAATACACTGCTATAAAAGACATCCGACACTATCCGCGGAATAATTTCCAGATGCTTTCCGTGTATTAAGTATAACAAGGAGGAGTTACGTATAAGTTACACAACCGTTACAAAAAAGAACTGTCCTTTAGTTTTTTCTAAAGGACAGTTCTTTTTTCTCAATAGGATTTGTAAGTTTGATATATATGATTGGTTTCTTCGGATGGCTCTATAGCTAATTCACTTCTTAACGTGATCACACACTGCCGATATACCCTTTCCAATAGTGACTTATTATGTTGTTCTCCATAACATTGCATTTTTAATTGATACGCTCTTTCCCAGCAATTATCAATTTTCAATATACGCTCTGCCCATGAAAATGCCTGTTCATATTCTTTTTGCTGTACATACAAACTTGACAATTTTTCCGCGCTTTTAATCGCCATAAGCTGCAGACGGTCACGCTCCCGCAGTGATACATCATCCAAATATTCACCGGCAAGATATTCGCCTTCATACAAAGCGAGTGCTCGCAGAAACAGCTGCTTACTTTGTTCTTTATCTCTGCGGAGCCATGTATCCGCTTCCATAACAGCACGTTCAAACTGTTCTACATCAGTCAAGCACGCTGCATTGATTACTAATTGCAGGGATGTATCTTTTTTTACAATAAATTTGCTTTCCGTTCTAGGCTTGCGGTCGGGCTCCAAAATTTTTATCAATTGATTTAAAACAACCTTAAAATTTCCAAGTGCAACTTTCTTTTCCACATCCGGCCAAAGAAACAGCATTAATTTTTCCTTGTCAACCGGTGCCTCCCGCATAGCAATCAATAAAAATAACAATTGCTTTGCTGCTTTACGATGCCATTTTTGACTGCTGATTTCCTGCCCTTGACACAAAATCTTAAAACCACCAAACGTCTTTATATATAAAGTCGGAAAATACTCTTGTTTCAAGCGATGACAAGATTGCAAAGAATCTTGCTGTAAAAATTCATAATATTCTCGAAACGGGACAATGGTAAAACCCGTCACATCTCCCAAAAAAGTTTTTTGTTCCAATAAAAAAGAAACATGATATTTTTTACAGTAATAAAGTAATTGTTCATATGAATTGCAGAATTTTTTTTGTTCTTTCAAATGGTAATATTGATAAGTGAGCTGCCAATAACATGCAGATTGTCCAAAATAGTCTCCACATTTTTCAAACAAAGCTAACGCTTTGCAGGAATACGCCTCTCCTTCATTATAATGACGGCATAACGCTGCGCTCATACCTAACGTATGATACATCATAGCCGTAAACCAAGCATCATGGCCTTTTTCAGAAATAGCAATAGCCTGCAAGCCTATTTGCTCTGCTTCTGTCCAGTTACCGTCAAGTGCCTCCATTAAACATCGGCCTTCATATATTTCTGTTTTCCCGCGTTCTATTCCTAATTCATCTGCCATTATCTGTGCCTTTTCATAGGCTTGCCGGCAAATTTCTCTCGTGTGGCGATAATCCAACAGCAATGCATGTCCCGTTCTCACATAACCAATGACTGCAATAAAAGGAGATTGTATTTTATCAGCAAAAATAATACTGGAACGAGCATATTTCAAAGCACGTTCCGAATCTCCCATGTAGGAATAACAAAGAGACAAAATCAATGAACTTTCACGAAAGGAGCAGGGTGTGCGATCTATATCTTCAGATTTTAATTTTCGTTCCAGCAAGGTTATTACTTTTTGTATTTGACCTGTACGCAGCAAGATTCGAGCCTGTAGATTATTTTTATCAACTCTGTTAAAGGGGACCACATGATGACGCAGCCGTAAATATCGTTCTGCCCTGCGAGACTGTCCATGATTGATCGCATTTTCACTCATAAGGTATAAAAGCTCGCCTTTTTCATCCTCCTGCCTGCTCCCCAGTAGTTTATACGCCTGACGCAGGTACTTTTGAGCCTGATTGGGCTGGATGATATCAAGATATACTTCTCCTAAACCATGACAGCTCTGACTCCAACCTAAAAGATCATGTTTGTCCTTAAATTGTTTTTCTGCTTGTTTATACCAATAGACAGCTTTTCCATAGGAACTGGAAAAACGTGCCCAGTCCCCCAAAGCTAAGTATATACAAGGATTTTGCTGATATTTATGGGGCAATTTAAATAAATAGTCACCAAAAACTTTTTGTCTGCCGCTGTTCACCCAATACCGGCAAACTTGTGCCAGAATCTCAGACGCTTTTTGCCACTGTTCTGCTAAAATATAAAAATGAAGTGCCGATTCGCTGGAATTTTGTTTGTAATAAAACTCTCCAATATTTTTATATATGATTTTTATATTTTGAAAACGAACAGCCGCTTCAAGTCGTAAAAATTCTTTAAATAGCGAATGGTAGCGATACACCCGATTTCCTATACGTGAGATAAAAAGTCCTGTTTTAATCACAGATTCCAGCAAATCAATCGCATCAACAGGTGCGTCCCGGCAAACTATTTCCCGGCAATACGCTAAATCAAAATTCTCTACCAGCGATGTCATCATAAGAAAATTTTGTATTTCCGGAGCTTGCCGGCTAAAGACATCATGACTCAAATATTCAAAAAAATGTTCCATTCCAATATGACTGCTGGCATCTACCATCAAATGCCCTGGATTTTCCTTAAATTGATTCGCCAATAGCTTGACAACAATAATCCAGCCCTCCGTTTGCTCCCATATCATATTTATCTCTTGCTTTTCAAGAGAAGACGAGGTGACTAAATGAAGAAATTCTTCTATTTCGTCAGAAGTAAAAAGAAAGTCAGTAGGAAAAAAATCAAGAACGCTTCCTTTCATGCGCAATCGTTCTATCTGCGGTAAATTAACATACTCCCGTGACAAAATAATCACATGAATATGTGCCGGAATGCTGGCCAGAAAACGATCAAAGAATGTACAGATATCAGAATCTTTTTGGACACTTTGCCAATCATCAATGACTACATACCCTTCTGCCTCAAGAGTATCAAATTTTTCAATTCCCAGCATGAGACTAAAAAAAAGGATATTCCAGCTTAAATCATCTTCCTGTTCTACATGGGCACAATACCACGATTTAATCCCAGGAAATAACGAATCCATTGCCGCTGCCAAATAAATAGAAAAAAAGTATAAACTGCTGTCCTCCGGCCCTAGATTATACCATCCCAAGGGTAAGCGCTGTTGTTTTTCTGACAAATATTGTACTAAAGTCGTTGTCTTTCCATATCCTGCTCCAGCAGTCAAAACAGTCACGGGATACTGGAGAATTTTTGATAATTTTGAATAAAGTTTTCTTCTTGGTATCACTTTATCATCTAAAGTTGGTACTGTTATTTTACTAACTAATATATCCCTCATTCTGTCTCCTTCTCCCACATCGGACTTCTGCCAAAAATATTAGAATATCACCATGTTGTCTATAGTACTATCATAATACGAAATTCATCATTCGCAAAATGCTAAAGAAGAATAATTACCTGATATACATTTTTTATAACTATAACATAAATATCACATATGCAATATAGATTTTATCATATTTGAATTTTAAAAAAAACAATCGACCATAAGCCTAATCTATGATATGATAATATTCAGGTTATATATACCATTAAAATTATTATTTGGGGGCAGAGATAATGAAAGAATACACACCGTTCAAATCAGGCAAAGTGCGCGAAGTCTATGACGCCGGTGACAGCATCATCATGGTTGCCACAGACCGCATTTCCGCCTTTGACCACATTCTTAAAAACAAAATCACACAAAAAGGCGCTATTTTGACTCAAATGTCCAAATTCTGGTTTGATCTTACAAAAGATATCATCCCAAATCATATGATTTCCGTTGATGCTAAAGATATGCCTGAATATTTTCAACAAAAAGAATTCAATGGTAACAGCATGAAATGCAAAAAACTGACCATGATTCCCATGGAGTGCATTGTCCGCGGCTACATCACCGGCAGTGGCTGGGAAAGTTACAAAGAAACAGGAACGGTCTGCGGAATTCAATTACCGGAAGGACTTGTCGAATCAGACAAACTGCCTGAACCGATTTTCACTCCCAGTACAAAAGCTGAAATTGGCGATCATGATGAAAATGTAACTCTTGAACAGGGTATGGAATATCTCGAAAAAGCATTTCCTGGAAAAGGCAGGGAATATGCCGAAAAAATACGCGACTATACTCTTGCCCTCTACAAAAAATGTGCAGATTACGCACTTTCTCATGGCATTATCATTGCTGATACTAAATTTGAATTTGGTCTCGATGATGCAGGCAATATCGTACTTGGCGATGAAATGCTGACACCTGACAGTTCTCGTTTCTGGCCTCTCGCAGGCTATAAACCCGGTCAATCTCAACCTTCTTATGATAAACAGTTTGTCCGTGATTGGCTGAAAGCCAATCCAGACAATGATTTCCTTTTGCCTCAAGAAGTCATTGACAAAACGATTGAGAAATATAAAGAAGCTTATCAGATGCTGACAGGTAAAGAATTTAAATAAATACAAAAAGAATTCACACATACATCTTTCTTCATAAGAAACAGACAGCACTGCTGCATTTATTGTAACAGTACTGTCTGTTTTTTATATAATAAAAACCATCTGCCGTAAATATGGCAGATGGTAACAAATACTACGTTCCTTCTTGACAGTATCGTCTATTATTTATACAACATTAAGAACGGACGTACTTTTTTAACGCCTTGGAGAATTGATCTGGACAAGATGTTTCTTTATTTCCACAGTGAATACCGGATAATCTGGCTATAACATCTTCTATCCGCATACCTTCCACAAGTTTTCCTATTCCCTGCAGATTGCCTGAACAACCACCCACAAAAGAAACTTGTTTTACAATTCCATCCTTAATATCAAATGAAATTTCGCGTGAACAAACTCCTTGCGGTTCATATGTATACATTATATAATAACCTCCTGAAATGGTTCTATAGGGAAAAACTCCCCAATGAATCTATTATCCAATGCAGCCTATCATTTGTCAAGAATATAAATAGACGACACCGCCGTCGTCCATATTATATCTTAATTCACAATAAATACCATTTACTTATTGCCATTTTTCTGTATGCTGCTATATTGCCGGACCCTGTTTTTGCGCCATGTAATAACAAACTTAACGCAAAAATATGCGCCTATACCCGTTCCAATCCCCAACAAAGCACCTGCTGCAACATCTGTAGGGTAATGAACAAAGAGGTAGAGTCGTGAAAAAGCAATGAATACCGATAAGACAAATGCCGAAATTCCCCATTTTTTATAATAGCAAAATAATACAGTTGCGGAAGCAAAAGATCCATACGAATGGCAAGATGGAAACGAATAATCATTTACTGCCGGAGTATGAATCGCCATTGGCACCCAAGGATAGTCAATGCAAGGGCGCAATCGCATAACAGCATGCTTTAATATTCCATCACCAAAAACAGCCACACAAACAAGTGCTGCCAATAACGTGATTCCCACTTCCCTATACTCTTTGCGAAAAAATAAAATCAATCCCAAAATAACCCATATTCCTCCATCCTTTGCAACAGCGGAAAGACCAATCATAAAGGGCGTGAGAAAACTATGCACTACAACATGTTGCTGAATCCAAAACATACTATTCGGATCCCATACATTTACTAAAAAATCCATCATTACATCTCCCTTGGCGGTATACCAAATTTCGTAACCACTAGTATACCATAAACTTACTATACACAAAAGAGTTAAATAAAAATTAAACAACTTACCAATATACTATATATTATATATTATTTTTTATAACTACATAAACTATTATCATATATTTATTTTTTGTTTAATCTCTATTTAAATTTTTGGCTTATAGTGTAATAACGTAATTATATGTTTGAGATGTAAGGAGATAAACATGAAAAAAATACGTGATTTATCAGTTCGCAATCGGCTTCTTTTTTCGAATTTTACTATGGTCTTTATTCCGGTACTGCTTTTACTGGTCATCGGAGGTATGATAATTATCGGACTGAGAATGACTGGCAATTCACGTGAAAAAGAAGTTTCTTTATTATGGCCGGAAAGTGGCTCCTCTTTATCCCTGCAAATGTCTCTTAGTCAATTGCGAACTCAATTGGATCATCAAAATGATTCTCAATCATATAAATTGCAGGAAATATGTCATAATCTAGAAGAACACGGTCTCAAACTTGCAATTTTCAAGGGAAATATACTTATTTATGAAACAAATCGGGGAGATAGCCAAAGTTTAGCAATTCAAGTACACAACCAACATCCCCAACCCGGTCCTGTATTTTTATGGGATAGTCATCAACTTATTTTCCGTTATATTTCGTCAAAAACAATGATGCAGGTCTTGGCCGTCGGAAATATCCCTTTTGTCATAAAAGATAGTATTATTCCTCATGGGTTTAAAGATGTTCTGGAAACACTGGCATTTATTATTATTAGCATTGCGGCCTGTATTATTATACTTATGGGTATATACCTTTCCCATCAATTATCATTTCAAATCATTCAACCCTTGGAAAAATTAAGATATATGACTGGAGAAATCAGTAAAGGAAATCTAAATCACCCCATTACTTCCGACACTCGCGATGAATTAGGTGATACATGCCGCGAGTTTGAAAAAATGCGTCTTCAATTGAAATCTGCTAGAGAAACCCGTGAAAAATATGAAAAAAATCGCCGTGAACTTATTGCCGGTATTTCTCATGATCTTTCAACACCTCTCACCAGTATCAAAGGATATACCAGCGGCCTTATTGACGGCATTGCCGGTACTCCTGAAAAAAAAGAACATTATTTAGCCATGATTTATCAAACTTCTATTACTATGGAAAAACTTGTCAATACCCTTTTTTTATTTTCAAAGTTAGAATTAGGGCAGGCTCCTTTCCATTGGAAAATGGTAAATATTCCAACCTATCTAACCCACTATATCTATGAGAACAGCACCAGCTGGCAGCTGCGGGGATTAGCCATAGAAGTTAATACACATATATTAACCGCTGTTGTCAATATAGATCGTATGCAATTTCAGCGAGTGATAGAAAATCTAATTGAAAATAGTTTAAAGTACAAAAAAGGTCCAACTGGTAAACTTACAATCAACCTATGGGGTATATCACCAGAACAGATACGTCTTGACTTTACCGATAACGGTATCGGCGTAAAAAAAGAAGATTTACCCAAATTATTTGATAGTTTTTACCGTGCAGATCCGGCTCGTCCCAACGTCGCTGACGGCAGCGGGCTTGGCTTGGCTATTGCAAAGCAAATCATTACTGCCATGGGAGGACTTATTTGGGCCCAGCAAACTACAGCGCAAGGGCTAACTATTTGTATAGAATTACCAAAAGTAAAGGTGGGTTCTCATGAAGAAACTTTTAATCATTGAAGATGATAAAGGAATTGCCGAACTGGAACGTGATTATTTAGAAGCTAACGAATTTGAAGTAGACATAGCCAACAACGGTACTATCGGGCTGCAAAGAGCACTACACAATACCTATTCTCTCATTCTGCTTGATATCATGCTGCCAGGGCAAGATGGTTTTACTATTTGCCGTGAAATACGTGAAGAAAAAAATATTCCTATTTTAATGGTGTCCGCACGCCGTGAAGATATTGATAAAATTCGTGGTTTAGGATTAGGTGCAGATGATTACGTTGTTAAACCTTTCAGTCCTAATGAATTAGTCGCACGTGTTAAAGCCCATATATCCCGATACCAACAATTAACTCATCCCGAATTCGACAGCAAAATTTTACGAAATGGCGAACTTGAAATTCAAATAGATTCTCACCGCACCTTCATGAAAGACAAAGAAATCTTTCTTACAAATCGTGAATTTGAACTACTCTCTTTTTTAGCAGCAAATCCCGGCATTGTTTTCAGCAAGGAAACATTACTTGACCGGGTATGGGGAATGGATGCCGTCGGTGATACAGCAACTGTTTCGGTTCATATCAATCGACTGCGTGAAAAAATTGAAATCGATACGGCTTCCCCGCAATATATTGAAACAGTATGGGGTGCAGGTTATCGTTTTCATCGATAAAAAAAGCTATGGCACAAAAACGCCACAGCTCGATCCCATAAAATTATAAAAATTCACTTTCGGCATACATATATAAAAGCCGGCGGAAAATTCCGCACCTCCAAACTAACATGTACTTCACTGAAATATTGTTTCAACATGCTGCGCATCTGTAACGAATATTGGAATAGCACAAAAATGCCGCCCTGCTTTAAACCCGATTCAACAGCCATAATAATTCGTTCGCGCTCTATTTTTTCCATATTAGAAAAAGGCAGTCCCGAGATGATGCAGTCAACCCGCTTCAGGTTGTGTTTATAAAGAATATAGACAAGATTTTCTGCTTCCCGTCCCATAAGAATAGAAGGATAGCGTACTTTAAGCCGATAGTACATCAACTTATCTTGTTCTACAGCAACAACCTGACAGTTACCTTGTTTATGCTCTATAATATACTGCGTAAAAACACCGGTTCCTGCACCCAATTCGACAATAGAATTGATATTTTGCCATGGAAGCTGTTTCAACATGGTTCTTGTCAAATAGTTAGAGCTCGGTGTTACACTTCCGACTTTACGCGGATTTTCCACAAATTCTTTCAAAAACAATACACGTTCACCAGCCATATTAATTCCTCCCCCATAAAAAATTTACGTTCATATTTTTTAGTTTGAATGAACTGTACAGTTTCAGTATAAAAAATATATTTAAACATTTCGTAAAGGAGGCGAGACAACTATGTAAATAATTCAAAAAGAACTCGTTTTGATAACCTCACAACTCGATCTATCTTCTGCTTATTATATGGATAAAAATAAGCAGCTTATCCATATAATCATGAATAAATGCTGCTTCGCGGCTGTCCCATCAAATCTTCTACATCTTCTAATTCTTCCAGTACCGAATCATCATCTACGGCAACACTAAAAGAAAGAACCGTATGATTAAGTCCTAACACCATCCGAATCGTACCTTCAACAATGGCATGTTGTTCTTTAAAAATAAATAAAGCTAAAATTTTGTGTCTTCCTTCTGGCTCACATGTATCCGCTTCAATTTCTACATCAGAAAGCAAACGCATACGAATATCTTCCGGTAAATCGCCCCAACGTTGTCCTGCTAAATTCATCGTTTGTATACTCCTATTTTTCTAAGACTTGTATATCGTAGAATACCATAAAATCGGGAAACAAGCAAGAACTTTTCTATTTCGCACAATTAGCTGTCGGTATCCTAAAACATTTCTGCTAAAAGCATTATATTAAATAGCGTGACTAACAATGCAATACATCCCAAAATCCCCTTTTGCAGTTTTGTATTGGCATATTTCCCCATAACCTGAGTCGATGATGTCAGGTAAATCTGAGTAAAAATCGTAATGGGAAGTTGGATGCTTAACGCTATTTGAGAATATACAAGACCTTGAAACGGATCTGTAATGCAAAAAATAATGCCTAAAGCAGCCGCATATATCAGCGCAACTCCATGCCAAGAATGATAATCCTTAATATTATATCCTTCTCCAAAAATTCCTGCATAAATACTGCCGCCAGCCATCCCTGCCGTTGTCGTGGAAGCTATTCCGGAAAAAAAAAGTGCAATTGCAAAAATCAGCGCAGCGCCTTTTCCCAGCATAGGTTCTAACATAATTTGTGCTTGTTGTATTTCTTCTACAGGAATATTTTGTGAAAAAAATACAGCCGCAGCAACAATAATCATGGCACTGTTAATAGCCCAGCCAATACTCATAGAAAAAATCGTATCGAGAAACTCATATTGCAATTGTTTTTTTATAACATCCGCATTTTCTAAATTCCATTGTCTGCTTTGAATCACTTCAGAGTGAAGAAATAAGTTATGGGGCATAACCACCGCCCCCAAAACGCTCATAACAATAGGAACCGCACCTGTCGGCAGAGATGGCACAACAGCTCCTGCCGCTGCACTTCCCCAGTCCACATTAACCATACTTAATTCCAATAAAAACGATATGCCGATAAGAGAAACAAAGCCAATAATAATTTTCTCTAATTTTTTATAAGAATTTGTCCATAAAAGAATAAAGCAAAAAACAGCCGTTAAAACAGCAGAAATACCAATAGGCAACCCCGTCAAAATAGTAACAGCTATGCCGCCTCCAAGGATTTCCGCCATAGCCGTAGCTGCTGCCGCTAATACAGCCGTACATAATATTACCCGTGAACAGGGTTTTGGTAAATATGCCGTTGTTGCTTCTGATAAACATAATCCGGTAACAATCCCTAAATGAGCCACATTATGCTGAAGAAAAATCAACATAATAGTTGATAACGTTACCATCCATAACAGTGAATACCCATATTCTGCACCTGCAGCCATATTAGCAGCCCAATTTCCCGGATCGATAAACCCAACTGTAATTAATATACCGGGGCCAATATATTTCAATATCTGTGCGGCATTTTCATGAAAAGGATGCCTGGTATTATAATTTTTCAGCATATTCCGTCTCCACTTCTGCTATATTATGATAATTACTGCCAATATTATATAACAAACAGCAAAATATATATAGATGAAACCGCAATTTATATCTATGATAAAAGCACTTCTTTTATAAATTCTTGTGTTCGTCTCACCGCTAAACTTAATTCTCGTTTTTTATATTAAGCGGTGGATTAAAATAAATCACATTTCCCTGCGGTCGTAGAATAAGCCCCTGTTCAAGTGCTTTTTTATAAATTTTATATCCCACCCGATTATCCTGAAGATTTTCCACTAATTCTAAAGCGTAAATGAATCCTATATGCCGGATTTCTCCTACATGAGGATTTTCTCCAAGCACTTCTTGAAATCTAGTCGTTAACCACTGTGATTTTTCTTGTACTTGCCGCAGCACCGGCTGTGTTTAAAAAATACGCAATACCCATAAAGCAACTGCACATCCTAACGGATTTCCACTATACGTATGACTATGCAAAAATGCTTTTTCCTCCTTATATTCCGCATAAAAAACATCCTATATTTTTTTGCGTTGTAATCACAATAGACATGGGCATATACTCACCTGTAAGACCTTTTGAAATACACATAATATAAGGAGTAATATTAGCATATTCACAAGCAACCATCTTTCCCGTACGTCCAAATCCCGTAGCAATTTCATCACAAATCAAAAGTACATCATATGCATCACACAGTACGCGAAGCTTTTTTAAATATAATGCTGGATACACACGCATTCCAGCACTCCCCTGCAGCAGCGGTTCTATAATAATGGCTGCTGTTTCCGCTGCATGTATTGGAAAGCCATTTTTAAGAAACATTCTACGGATGCTGATTCCTTACCAGAAAGATGAAATTTAACTAACCCGGGCGGAACGATCTTTGTCAATCCTTCTGCCAGAAAAATCGCGGGAGTATGGGAAAAATCAGCAAAAATAACGTGTTCCAAGACATCCATCTACTTTTTAATATTGCTGCTGATTATTTTATTACAATAGCCGAATAGATTGCACCACTAACTAATACTATCTATATATACTTTTCCATATATATCATATATCCAAATTCCGTTACCATGATCCACAATAATAGGCGGCATCGTTTCATAATCTTTTATTTGTGAATATGGATGCCAAATATGAGTCAATCTCGCGCTTCTAATATCGATATAATAACCATCTCCTTTTATTTATATATTCCCAATAAAGTATCTGTATCAATCGATAAGTTTTGTTCTCCATCATGGACACAAGCCAATATTTTTACACCGCTCATTTCTTTTATCATCCGTAAATTATCTTCTTCCACGAAACTGCCTTCATAAAAATGGTTTAAAATAATGCCGCCGCTGCCCTCTATAGTAAGAAAATCACATTTTCTTTTCCTCTGTTCAAAATCCTGGATAATTTTTTGAACGTTTACTGAACAACGCGCAATCCTAGCTGCTAAATGCGGTGATACTACTTTTTTTTAAACATATGATACCATGTCTCCCGAATCTTCCGATAAATCTGCCTTTTTTTTTTACAATTAAACCAGAAACGTACGTCTTCCCTATATCTGTACCCGTACCTGTGACACACACACATTTTCCATATCAATCCCCACCTTTATTTTAATTACATCTGCCGCCAAATTCCCGCCTTATAACATTTTTCCGCTAAAAATGCCGCAACCGCACATATAAAAACATCTCCCGGTGCTTGTAAAATTGCTCCATACAGCAGTAAATTCCATGAGGTTACGGGTATATCAATAAGTTAGCAAAAACAGGAATTCCTGCTATCCCAGCACTACATCTGTAGCAACAGCAGCCGCCCCTAACCGGCCTCCTAAAAGCAAATCTGCCAGCAGCGTAAATAAAAATTGCAAGGTAAATACATCATTTCCTATAGGTATTTTAATAAAAGCTCCTATAGCCTTTAAAGCTGCAAATAAATCACAAAAAATAATCGCTTCTGTCCTTTTCTGTTCCATGCCGGCACCTCCTTAAATTATTTATTAAGAATATACTTTTGTTGTTGATATGCCAACTTTTAATTATTTTAATTGAGTTTACAATATATCTAGGAAACTCTTTCAGAGTAAAAAACATATATACTGAATGTAGAATATCTTTTACATAATTTACTGCAGTTACCGATTATGTTATTATTTTTTTTATTACAGTCTATATTTATTTAGAATTTTTAGAGAATTTTTTTCTAATATGTGTTATGATACTTTGTACGGAATAAAAAAGGAGAAACTTATGAAATCAAAACATCAAACATGTATAAAACTAGGTGCCATAGCACTTCTCATTTTACTTTTTTTCTCTATTGAGCTTTTTGTTCCTGGTTTTTACCGGACTGTATTCATGATGATTCAAGATCGAAATATAAACGGTATTGCTGCTTATATCGCTTCTTTTGGCTATATGGCAATGATTATGACTATTCTTATTATTGTCATAACCAATATGACAGGATTACCTTCTATTGAAGTATTAACTGTCAGCGGCCGTATTTTCGGATTGATGCCTGGCATCATTCTCTGTTGGATCGGAGAAGTTATCGGCAATATCATGGCTTTCTGCATTATTCGTTTCTTCTTCCGAAACAAGGCCCATGAATGCATTGAAAAAAACAAGATTTTAGAAAAAATGGATTCTTACAGCAATTTCAAAGAAATGTTTATCGCTCGTCTGATTCCTTTTTCTCCCAATGTTCTTATCACTACACTGGGGGCCCTCAGTCATTTATCTTTTCGTGACCATACATTAGCTACTATTATTGGAAAACTTCCGTCAGTTGCACTGGAGGTTTGGCTTGGCTATGGCTTAATTCAAGAAATCAATGGCGGAAATGCTATGTGGATGACTATTATCTGTATTATCATTGCTACTATCGCCTTTTATGTCTATAAACATAAAATAACAATTTAACCTATATAGGTATTACAAAAAAACACGCATTGTATAAATAAAATCATTTATACAATGCGTATTTTTTACTCTATATGATTTCCATCCATCATGATGAATCTATAAGCAGGTATCCCGATTGATAATACAGGCGGCCAATATTTTAGCTCTTTCAAACAACGTATCCACAACAGCAAACTCCTGTGGACTATGATTTTCCCCCCCTTTGACTCCCATAGCACAAACCGCAGGAACTCCGGCAATAACCGCATATGCTGAATCCGATCCACCACCAACTATTTTTGCATACGGTGCTGCCAGTTGCAATTCAGCATATGTTTTTTTGACTACCTCAAATAAAGCATCATTTTCTGCAGTATGCTTCATGGGAGAAAATCCGGCTAACTGAGTAAGCGTCGTGGTTGTATCGGGGACATACTTTTTATTCGCTATATTTTCTATTTGTTCGCAAATATGGTCCAAATAATCGGGTTCTACATATCGAACATCAATTTGGATAGAGGCTTGTCCCGGAACCGCATTAACAACAGTGCCCCCACTGATAACACCTACATTGAAGGTTGTTCCCTTTTTCCAATCCGTGAGATTTTGAATAGCAATGACCTTATGTGCTATTTCTAAAATAGCACTTCTTCCTTTTTCCGGCTCATTGCCTGCATGGACGGCAATCCCAGTCACATCCATTTTAAAAACAGCCGATCCTTTACGCTGTACTACAATTCCATTATCTAAAAACCCCGTTTCACAATTAAAAGCAGCAACTGCACCGCTAGCTTCTTCTATTATGCGTTTAGCCGCATTAGAATTGCGGTGCCCAACCTCTTCATCTCCCGCCAAGATAAGTTTAACAGGGCGAACAGCATATCCTGCATAATGAAGTGCCTTCATTACATACAGTGCAATAACAATACCGCCTTTCATATCCAATATTCCGGGGCCGTAAGCCTTTCCCTCTTTTACTATAAAAGGTTGATTTTTTAAGGTCCCATCGGCAAACACTGTATCCATATGTCCTAAAATCAATACGGGAGCTGCTTTTACCTTTCCGGAAAGAGAAGTAAGCATATTTCCCGCTTTATCCATAGAAATTATGGTCGTACTAGCTCCTATACCATCTAATTGATTCTTTATTTCTTCAGCTACAGCATCAATCCCGCGTTTATTTAAAGAGCCACTTTCTATACTTACCAATTTTTCCCACAAGGACATCATCTCTTCATGATGATTGTCAATAAAGTCAAATGCTTTTTGTTTTACATTATCCATAATTACATCCCCTATATATGATATTATTTTTATATAAACAAAGGCGCCGTTTAAGCAAATCAGCTTAATACGGCGCCCTTGACATATTAAATCAAAAAATTTCATCCCCGCTTTTATTTTTCAGTCCCGGATGTCCATCGAAACGGACTACGCCGATAACAGCCTTACCTGCTACAGCTTTTTTAACTAGTGCTGTTCCTTCAATTCCAAATCCGCCGCAAAGTTCAATGGCTCCAACCCCTTGCTCAGCCAACTTACTTGCTACGTTTGCAGCAGCTTCATAACTGTCTACCCCGATAACATGCAAATCCATATGCGGACAATTGATTGTTGCTTTTTGTTTTTCCGGATCATTGCCGTTCCCTAAAAAAATAAATGCCGCTTGTAATCCCATATTTCTCACCTCACTTCACTTTTTTAATTAATATAAATTAGTAACTATATCTTACCAGTACCTTCTACGTCAGAATATTCGCCGTGATTAGTACCATTTAACGTCTGTTACTCATTGTCCTGTATGCATCGGCGGCGCTGTTGTGATTTTGGAAGCTAAATAGGCTTTTTCCAATGCCGTAATACGCTTATGAATTTCTGCCGCTTTTCCCGGTTTGATTGTACTAAGTGCGTCTAATAACCGATGCGATGTTTCATATTCATCAATACTTATTTTTTCATTTTTATCTACTTTTTCCATCGTTGCCATGAGTATGGACGCCTGCGTTTTATAATCCGGCTCTTTATTCAACATAACAAGTCTCCTCTCCTTATTTATTTTCCATACGGTGCGTTCCCTTTCCTTATATTTATTATAATACGCAAATGTCGGCCTGTCGAATAAAAAATAACCCAGCAGTCGAACGACACTCATCTCCCCATGGATATATCAATACCATCCGATGTCATGCACCATATTGAATGTAGTAACTGTCATTATTCTCACTTGCCGCGCTATTCTTATTGTAAAAAGAAAAAGAAAATGCTATATTGAGCATACATCTATAATAAATTTATAGTAAGGCTGCATTCAAGTATATTGAAAAGAGGCATTATTATGAAAAAAATATCAACATGGATAGGATTTATACTCTTTCTCTTGTTTAGCAGTTATACTTTAAATGCATTGAATCTGCCTTTCAATTTTACTGCATCTTCTGTATCAGCTGCCGCATCTGTCACTTCTCCAAATGAAGATCATGACATAGCACGGATAAACAGTAACGGACAGCATTTATTATCTATACTTGACCATTTAGATGTAGAGCATCATTGGCTGCCTAAACAGCCGATACACTGGGCTACAGGAGAAACGGATGATACGGAAAAACCATTGACCAGCCATTGCAGTGCCTTTGTTGCTGCTGCTGCCGCGGCCAATCATATTTATATACTGCGGCCTCCAGAACACCCTCAAATGTTTCTCGCAAATGCACAATATGATTGGCTGCAAACAAAGGGCCGCAGCTATGGCTGGAACTTGTTAAATAACCCATGGCAAGCACAATCTTTAGCTAACCGCGGTTATTTAGTAATTGCTGCATTTAAAAATCAACAGGCAAATAAGCCCGGACATATTGTAATTATTCGTCCATCAAATACAGCATATATGCATATAACAGATGAAGGTCCCCATATTATTCAGGCAGGAATGCAGAATTATAACTGCACAACTTTACAAACAGGTTTCAAACATCATCCCGGTGCCTGGGTCAGCAGCCAGAATTATACGGTTCTATTTTATTCACATAAAATAGACAATATAAAGTAAGAAAGCACTCACGCCATTGTGGGTGCTTTCGCTGATATGGTGGAAAGGTTTAACCAACTAACCTTTCCTGAAGGAATTCTGCAATCCGGTTATATAACCGGAAAGTTTCGATAATTAGTCTGACTCTAATTATCTACTCCTTGATATTTTTATTATATCACTTTACTTTTAAATTTTCCAAAAATATTTCCATTTTTTACTTTTATCAAAAACGCCATATATTCAGGCATTATCCTATATTAATTTTCTATCGTATTTGATATAAAGTGATACTAATCGTACTCATTCAATGTTTTACACTCTATCCTGAAAAGAAACTACTTTTCGCTTTCTTCTCATCACCAAAGGAGTATCTTATGACACATCAGAATATACTGTTTTTTCTAATTATGCTATCTGTAATTATTTTGTTGTTTTGCTTTCTAAAGATAACGAATATTTCAAAAAAACACCACTTTAAATGTAAAAATTGTACGGCTTCGTTTAAAGTTTCTCCTTATGTATTGTTAATTACCCCTCATTTTTTTCTTGGCACTATCTCAAATGCCCTGTTTGCAAAAAACGAAGTTGGATGTATCCCAAAAAAGACTGTCATCATAAGTCATAAAACTATTTTATCATGGATACCTATCTGTCACATGAATTTTAAAATAACTTGTTTCATATATGCATCTTTCAGTGCCTTCAGATAGGATTCAATTTCCGCCGATCGTTCAGGGCTTAATTGAATTACAGATTCCAGAAATTCTTTAGATACTTCATATTCTTTGATACCTATTGGTTCATCATTAGCCGCTTTTTTTAAGGTTTTCATAAGGGTACTCATTTTTTCTTGAAAATTATCGGAAACGGTCTGCGGTGACGTTTTTTTGCAGTTTGTACTACAAGTATCATCCGCACTGCAGGCATTACAGTTATTTTTTTCTTTGTCCATCGTTATACTGTCCCCTTTCTATTATTGAAGTATCGTATCCTTTCGATTTAAAAAGTATTATTATATATCATTATAGTTAACGATACCACTTTCGTCCAGCTAATAATAGTAAAATTTAACCTCGATTTTTATATGCCCAATCATACCCTATTGAAACAAACGGCAGCAAGTACGGTCTATCTTAAACTTAATAGGTTTGTTTATCTCATATATACGCTGTCTATATTGCATACTACCTGCATCCTCCTAACAAAAAAACGCCGGCATTACGCTGACGTTTTTCTATTACTTGCTATTTTGATAAAATGTCATCGATTGCTTGACACATTTCAAAGATAAGGTTATCACAATGATCTTTCCTTGCAACACCTTTTTTTACTGCTTCTGATAGTAACACGGCACAATCAGTAGTAGCATGATTCATCCGAAATGTTTTGATAATATCCAATGCTTCTTTTTGGTTCACACCCTGTTTCCCTAAAATCATAAGTGTCCCGCTTAGAGCACCACACACAGAACCGTGAAGCATACCACCCCCAAAAAAGCTTCCCATTTTCTTTGCTTCTTCCGCTTCCATCCCCATTTCCGCAGCAAACGCAACCAATAACGATTGCGTACAATTACAATTTGTTGTATTACGTATTTCTCTAACCGTATCCAAATGATTCATCCTCTTTATTCTCCTTTTTCTGTTCAATAGTACTAGTATACTCTAACTATGAAAAATTTCCATAGTTTCAAACACAAAACCGGCAACGGATTATCCGCAGCCGGTTTTGTATTTAAAAATGCTGGCATCATGCAAAAAATGACTTTGTTCTTATGAACCAAGAAAAATGGCACGTATCTTACTTTTGACACGTGTCAATATACATACTATTTTTTACAATATCTTTATTATTGCAGTGCTTGCCCCAGTCGTTTAATCCCCTCGGGAATTGCATCAACAGGTGTATTCGAATAGCTCAGACGAATATAATTATTTTTATTTTTTTCCGGGAAAAAACCACTGCCAGGAACAAATGACACATTCCAAAAAGCGGTTGTCTTATTCAGCAATTCTTTGTCATCCATAAGTATTGGCAGTTTCAACCAAACAAAGAAACCACCTTCAGGTACAACATACGAAATGGTATCCGGCAAATATTTTTTAATCGCTTCTATCATAGTATTTCTTCTTTTAAGATACACCTGACGTACAGAAGCCACTCGGGCCTTCCAATCACTATTCGTCAAATAATAATATGCTAAAAATTGATCTATTGTGCTGCTTTGCGAATCACTGGTTCCTTTCAAAAGAACATATTTCTGCAATATGGAAGTATCTGCACAAATCCAGCCAATACGCAGTCCAGGACATAGTGTTTTTGAAAAAGTACTTAAATAAATAACCATCCCGCTTGTATCAAAACTTTTTATAGGCGGTAATTTTTCTTCAGTAAAACGAATCTCACTGTATGGTGCATCCTCAATCACAGGAACACCATATACAGCTGCCAACTCCGCTATTTGTTTACGTTTTTTTAAGCTCATATAGCTCCCTGTCGGATTTTGAAAGTCAGGAATGGTATATATAAATTTGGCATCTCTATGTTTTTCTAGCGTTTGCTGCAAAGCTTCTATATTCATTCCGTCACTTTCCACCGGAATACCTATGCATTGTGCACCAGCTACTGAAAAGGTATTCAATGCCCCCAAATATGTTGGCGTTTCACAAATAACGGTATCACCCGGATTAACAAAAAGCTGAGCAGAAAAATTAATTCCCTGCTGGGACCCTGTTGTAATCATAATATTTTCAGTGTCTGTCACAACACCTGCTTCCTTCATGACAACAGCAGCCAATTTTTCCCGCAATGGCCCAAGCCCCTCTGTCGTTCCATATTGCAAAGCTTGTACTAATTCTCCTTTTGAAAAAAGCACATGGAAAGCCGTACTTATATCAGACAACGGAAATACGGCTGCATCCGGCCGCCCGGCTGAAAAAGATATCATATCCGGCTTATCATATAACGGATTTCGAATGTCTGACTGAATAAATCTTTCTACACATGTTGCATACGCTGACATACATTCCCTCCTTATATAAAAAACACAATGAGGTATTAACAAAACAGTGTTAATACCTCATTGTATACATTGCATGAAATTTTTAAAATTCCTTGTATATTCCTTCCTCGCGCTTCTTCGAAGCACCTTTGGAAATATAGGTTCCCAAAACCATAGGATACCCTTTCCGTTCAATTATTTTTTTTATATATTCCAAGTGAGGACAAGGTGGACGATGATAATTATCTGAACAAATACAGGAAGCCAAATGAATGATTATATCTTCTTTGTTCTCTTTATACCTGTTTATTTTTCGCAGCAAGTCTTCTAATTTGCCAGCCAGCCCAGCGCCACAGCATCCACCGCAGGTAAACATCATATAGCGGGCATCTGCCGGATAGTTTTCAAATTTTCCGGTCCGGTCATAAAACGTTTTCATACAAGCATATCCGACACATCGCGGGCTGACAATTTGGCACTGAACAATAACAACAAGTTTACTCATATGGACTCCCCCTGTATTTATATCATATTTTAATAGTGCTATTATACAGACTACAACAAATTATGTCCATATGGTCATCCTATTTATTCTTCCTGCTTAATGTTTTTCACAAGCTGTTGGAATTTCATGGCACTATTCAACATGATATTGATACCTATAGAAAATGCATTTTCATCAATACGGAACTTGGTGCTATGAGTAGGATAGGTATACCCTAGTTTATCATTTCCCATTCCGACAAAGTAGAAACATCCCGGAGCTTTTGTAAGATACTGAGAAAAATCTTCTCCTCCCATTCCCGGATCCATTTCAATTACCGTATCCGGACCATACAATTCGTTGGCCGCAGCAACAAGTTTCCGCGTATATTCAGGTGTGTTGTAAAGGAAATTATAACCTGTCTGATACTCACAAACGGCAGTCATCCCAAACGCCTCCGCATATGCTTGTGCAATATGCTGAATATGATCAGCAATAAGCTGTCGATTTTTTTCAGAATATGTTCGGACTGTGCCGCGGATTATTGCCGTATCAGGAATTACATTATCAGCTGTTCCTGCATGAAACTGAGTTACTGTCAAAACAGCAGTCTCTTTAGCCGGAATCTGACGTGACACAATTTGCTGCAGCGCCGTCACAATTTGTGCTGCAACCGGTATCGGATCAAGACAATTTTCCGGAGCCGAACCATGTCCGCCGCTCCCTTGAATTGTAATTCCAAAACAATCGGAATTTGCTGTCATATACCCTTCTCTGACTCCTATATGTCCTACGTTATATTGAGGAGCCGCATGCTGTCCAATAATAGCATCTACTCCATCCATGACTCCCTTTTGCACAAGTTCCTTAGCACCACCGGGAAAGTATTCTTCCGCAGCTTGAAAAATGAAGACAAAAGATCCCGATACATTTTTTTTATTTTCAGCCAATACATGTACTGCCCCAAGCAACATTGCCGTATGCGTATCATGACCGCAGGCGTGCATAATTCCCGGTCGTTTAGAAGAAAAAGATACCCCGCTTTCTTCAGGCATTCGAAGTGCGTCAATATCCGCCCGCAACGCAATCGTCGGGCCCGGTTTATCCCCTGATAACCGGGCCACGACACCGGTTGCCGCTACCCGTTCATATGTTACTCCCGGCAAATCTTTAATTTGTTCAATAATATACTCTGTCGTCTCAAATTCTTCAAAAGACGCTTCCGGATACTCATGCAAATGTCGGCGCCATTCCTTCACCTTTGGTATAATCGAATCAACAGATTCTGCAAATACATTCATTTCTATCCCCTCTATGAATTAGTTTCTTTCTTTTTCCCCAATTGTTCTGCATATTTTTGTTTATACATCGGCAACTCTTCTTCTGAACAATATATAAAATGTTCCGGACCAATTTCGTACATATCCGCCTTAATTTCCTTCGGATATCGATGGATCGATGAATCATAGTCAATACGCCTACGCTTACGTTCTTGCTGTAAATCTGTTAGCGGCGATGCAGAAAGCAAGGAAATAGTGTATGGATGAAGCGGACAATTATACAATTCATCTGCTTCAGCCAATTCCAAAATTTTACCATCCTTCATTACGCCGATACGGTCACTAATATATTTCACCATCGCCAAATCATGTGCAATAAAAAGATATGTCATTTCTCTTTCCTGCCGTAATTGAATGAGAAGATTGACAATCTGTGCCTGGATTGATACATCCAAAGCCGATAAACATTCGTCGGCAATAATAAAATCAGGTTTTACACACAAGGCTCTGGCAATACCGATACGCTGACACTGTCCTCCTGAAAATTCTGTAGGATACCGATTAGCATACGAACGATTTATACCGACAATGTCCATCATTTCATACACTTGCCTGTTTACTTCTTCATCCGTAGAACAAATGCCATGAACGCGCAATGCATCTCCGATAATTTTTTTCACAGGTATTCTCGGATTCAGCGAAGCAAACGGATCTTGAAAAATCATCTGCATGGATTTACGGAATTTCAGCATTTCATTTCGTCCATGAATATCCGTAATATCTTCTCCTTTGTAGATGACCCGTCCGTCGGTAATATCCTCTAATTTTATCAGCGTTCGTCCCGTAGTAGATTTACCGCTCCCCGATTCACCTACCAGTCCGAATGTTTCTCCTTTGTATATAGTGAAGGATACATCATCTACAGCCCGTACCTCACTTTTTTTTCGCGAATTAAAAATTTTATGTAAATTACGTACCGTAAGAATTGCTTCCTTTTTACCGGCCGCTTGCGGCATGGCTTCCGACATAAGCTTCACCCCCTTTATCCTTTTTCATAAAAGAATTAAAAATATGCTGCCGCCGTATAATTTCCGGCGGTGGAGTAACTTTTGGCGCATCAGGATGCAAGAGCCAAGTGGCCGCTGCATGAGAAGCACTCACCGTAAAGAAAGGCGGTTCTTCCTCAAAATCAATGGCCAATGCATATGCATTTCGAGGTGCAAAAGCATCTCCTTTAGGCATATGCAGCAAATTAGGCGGTGCTCCCGGAATGCTATACAAGGACGCATCTTTCGTATCCAAAGATGGCATAGAACAAATAAGTCCCCATGTATATGGGTGTTGCGGATTATAGAAAATTTCTTCAGCTGTTCCTATTTCTATAATGCGTCCTGCATACATAACAGCTACCCGGTCTGCCACATGCGCCACAACACCCAAGTCATGGGTAATAAATATGACCGACATATTGAGTTTTGCTTTAAGATCATCAATAAGATCCAAAATTTGTGACTGTATCGTCACATCCAATGCAGTCGTAGGTTCATCGGCAATAAGGATATCCGGCTTACAAGCCAGCGACAAGGCTATCATGACACGTTGACGCATACCGCCTGAAAATTGATGCGGATAATTCTTACAACTTTCCTCAGGATTGCGGATTCCCACAAGTCTCATAAGTTCAATTGCTTCCATCATGGCCTTATCCTTAGGCATTTTTTCATGAATCAGTATAGATTCTGCAATCTGCTTTCCTACGGTCATCGTTGGATTCAAAGAAGTCATCGGGTCTTGGAAGATCATTGCGATCTTCCTCCCCCTTATTTTTTCCATTTCCCGCTCTGATAACTCAAGCAGATTTTTACCTTGATACAATATTTTCCCTTGATCATACACTGTATTTTTTTGAGGCAGCACTCTGTTAATGGCTTTCATGGAAACTGATTTACCCGAGCCTGATTCTCCCACAATTGCCAATGTTTCCCCTTTTTTTAAATCAAAATTCACACCGCGAACGGCTGATACTTTGCCGTCTAACGTTTGGAATGATATAGTCAAATCTTTAACGCTTAAAATTATTTCGCTCATCATGCCGCTCCTCTCTGCTTGAGTAATCGCTGGAGATTCCATTATTCAAAATGCCATTCATTAATGTCATCCAATGAACCTTCCCAGAAATCTTTGATACCGCCTTTAAGGTTTTTACTTTGAGCCATGATATAATCTGTTTCATATAAAGATGTAACAAATTGATTATCCCGCATATATTTTTGAATTTCAACATATGCCGTTTTGCGCTGATCTGCCGAAGTCATTGCAGCGGCTTTTAACATCATGTCCGTAAGTTTTGGATCATCCGTGTGTGCGAAGTTGCTGCTGCCGCCGGGAATAAAATAGGAACTGTAATCCGGATCTGCCGTAAGTCCGTATCCCAAAAGCAACAGTTCATAATCGCCTTTTTTAGCATTTCCAAGAACAGTAGGGAAATCTAATTTTTGTTGCTTTACATTCAATCCAATAGCCTTAAGATCTTGTTGAATCAGATCTGCGGACTGTTCACGCAATACATTTCCCAAAGGCACCTGCAATGTTAATTCTTTTGATGTATCAAATCCGGAAGCAGCTAATTCTTCCTTAGCTTTAGCAGGATCATATGGCAGTGGTTCCACGCTCTTATCATAAACCGGACTAGCCATAGTATATACGGTCGGAACTACCTGTACTGTTCCCTTATAGAGCTGATCAACAAGTTGTTTTCTATTGATGGCCATTGTAACTGCACGACGGAACTTAACATTAAACATAGGATTGTTGTTATTTACTTCCAAATACTGTCCTGCAAAAGAAGGTGCTGTTTTAACAATCAATTTACTGTCTTTTTTCAAAACATCCAAGTCCTTGACAGGAATGACACCTATACCGCCACCCGCTGCTAACTGTACATTGCCGGACTTAAGTTCCGTTACAAGGTTAGTCCCATTCATCACTCGAATAAATATTTTTTTCAATTTTGGGGCACCCTTGTAATAGTCTTCATTGGCTGCATATTCAACATGATCATTAGTAACGTAAGCCACAAACTTATATGCACCACTAGTTACTGTCGGTTTTGTTGCTACCTCTGAATTAGCAATAGCTGCCGGATCAATCTTTTCAAATACATGTTTCGGTACAATATATACTTCAAACCCTAACATACTTTTTAAATAATTGGGATCTACAGGCGCTTTTGTCTTAAAAACAACCGTTTTTTCATCCTTGGCTGCAAGTCCCGGAATCGCATCGCCGCTGACTAATTTTCCTTTATCATCTACACCTTCCAACATATTAATATACGTTCCTTTAGAGGTTTCTACCTTAGGATTTGCTATTAAATTAAGTGTATACACTACGTCAGCTGCGGTAACAGGTGTACCATCTGTCCATTTTGCTTTAGGATTAATTTTAATAGTAAAATTTTGATTATCCTGAGATTCAAAACTTTCTGCTAATTGTGGTGTAAATTTATTAGGTTCCGGCATTCCCAGCAATGTGTCATACATAAAACGAATTGCAAACTGTCCGGCAATCCCAGGATTAAACAACGGATTAAATGAATCCGGCGCATTTGTCATTCCAATATACAAGGTATCCCCCGTTTTTCCGCCAGCTCCACCTTTGTTTCCGCCGCATCCGCTAAGCATAGCTACACCTACCAACATAGAAACACCCAAAATAAGACTTCTCCGTTTACGCATCCAATTCAACAAGCCCATGATCATACCCCTTTCTTATTTTCATACAAAATATACAATGCTGCTTTCTATTTTGAATCTCCATCTATCGCTTCATTAAGTCCGTCACCCAAAAAGTTTATTGTAAGTACAGCAATAAGGATAGCAATTCCCGGTGGAATCCAACGCCAAGGTTCTTCTGATAAAATAGTAATAGACTGAGCACTCGTCAACATATTGCCCCAACTAGCTGCCGGCGGCTGTACCCCCATTCCCAGAAAACTCAAAGAAGCTTCAATGAGAATAGCCGATGCAATACCAAACGTACAATTAACGAGAATCGGTGATAATACATTTGGCAAAATATGTTTGAATACAATAGTTCCCGGGGAATAGCCGGTAACAATGGCAGCCGACACATAGTCCATTGATTTAACACGAAGTACTTCGCCCCTGACCAATCGACAAATAGGCGGCCATCCCATAAGTCCCATTACCAACATAACGGTTATCATATTCGGCCCTATTAAACTAACGATAACAAGAATAATCATAAATTGCGGATACGCCATAAACACTTCCGTAATCCGCATAATAATACCATCAATCACCCCGCCAAAATATCCCGATAAAAGGCCCAAGGTAATGCCAATCGCTGCATAAATAACTACTGATCCGATGCCGACAATCAGAGATACCTGAGAACCATAAATCAAGCGGCTCAATACGTCACGCCCTACATCATCAGTCCCCAGCAAATGTGCAATTGATGGAGCTTCGTCAAAAGCACCTACTGTCTGTACCGGATCATATGGAGAAATAACCGGAGCGAGTACTGCCAAGAGTATAATCGCAAAAAACAAGAACATACTCCAATACGCTACTCGATTCTTACAGAAACGCCGCCATGTAATTTTTCCCCAAGATTCGACTTTTTCCGCAGTCTTCTTCTGTGCCTCTTTTTCTTCTTGAATAAATTCCGGATTAAACTGGCCTAACATGCCGTTTTGATGAACTAAAACTAATTTTTCCGCATCCATATACGCTTCCCCCTTTATTTACTGTATTTGATTCGCGGATCAATGACGGCATACATGATATCCACCAATAGGTTAGCTGCCAGTACAGCAACCGCCGATAAAATAACAATAGCCATCAGTATCGGGTAGTCACGCGAATTAATAGCAGCAACAGTCAATGAGCCAATTCCCGGCCATTGGAAAATCTGTTCCGTTATAACGGCACCACCAATAACCTTAGGAAGATCCGTCCCAATAACTGTAACAATGGGAATCAGAGAATTACGAAAAACATGAGCAGATAAAATTTGTTTCTGGTCCAATCCTTTTGCCAAAGCTGTACGAATATAGTTTTGACTTAATACATCCAATACACTCGCCCGGACATACCGAATCATATTAGCAGAAAACTGTGATGCCATAACAATTACTGGTAAAACAAGGTGCATCATTCTATCACCCATATCATTTTCTGCTCCGAGAACTGTCATGCCGCCGGTCGGGAAAATATCAATTTGAACAGCAAAGAGATAAATCAGGGCCAATCCTAAAAAAAACGGTGGAAAAGATACATTGAAAAATGTCCAGCCAATAATAGCTCGGTCGACCCAGGAATTTTTACGTAACGCTGCTATTATTCCTAAGGGAATTGCCGATACATAGGCTACAATCAAACTAATACTCATAAGTATTAACGTTGGGCTAAGACGCTGCCCGATAATTTCCAGTACAGGCTGCCGATTACCAAAGGAAAATCCCATATTACCACTTAAAAAATTTCCAATCCAATCTACATACTGTACGACTAACGGTTTATCCAATCCTAATGCTGCTCTTGTAATTTCGACCTGAGCCTGTGTCATATCCGGTGTAATATACATATCTGCCGGGTCACCCGGTGTCAGGTGTACCAGGACGAATGCACCTACGGATATAAGAAAGAGGACAGGAATCGAAATAGCCAGTCTTTTTAAAATATACATACCCACTTGCATTTCCCCCCTTTAAATAATTGCGTTATCATCATATGGTCCTCCATGAATTAGTCATGTAGATATTAATTTTAACCACCCCATCTCTTAAATAAATAAACAAAAAGCAATGGCGTCCCTATAGCGTCATTGCTTTGATTTATTATTACACTAATTAATTTAATAGTCAAGTATATTATTTATAATATTTAATTTATTACAAATCTGTATGATGATATTTTTTATACTCATGCTTCCTTTTTTGCTCTTTTATATGATTCACCAATCTGCCCACTTGGATTTCTCCCCATACTTGTGCTATACTACATATGTACCGCACAGCATGGGGACGTAAAGGTTTCGACGGTGGCGGTTGTATCATAAATAGCGAGCCGGGGTTTCATCTGCCCGTAAATCGGTGAAAACGTTAAATTAAACGCTAAAGAAGAAAATTTTGCCTTAGCTGCTTAATGCAGCTAACGTCTCTTTCTGCTAATCCTGCGTGCAGATTGCAGACGTCATCTAGCGGGATACCTATCAACTTTGCCTGAAAGCTGACAAGGGAATCTTACAGGCTGGAGCAGTTTAGTTTGTCCTTGTACGAACGCTGCTTAAGATAATCAACAAGGTCTGCGCTCGGAGAAGTTTATGGGGCAGCGTTATCGGACAGGAGTTCGACTCTCCTCGTCTCCACCATTTATATGTACAAAAAATGAAGAATGCTTTTTGCATTTCTTTTCCCCAATAGAAATCCGAATGATTTTCAAAAAATCATTCGGATTTTTATTTTTAATTTAGTTATGTAGTTTTGAAAACAAACGATTCCCCTGAATGTAGCTATTACTATAATACTTCAGATATGTATGCCGCAAAAAAAGCCCTATAGTATATATACTAATTCATCTATACCATAGGACCATGCAGTATTGCTAAATCATCGATTCACCTATAGACGATTGTCTCAGCCTTTCCATATTACGGCATACCGAGTATATTACTGCTTACTTTTTACTGCTTATTTTATACTTTCCCCTCCATACCAAACAGCAGCATATATTTTTTTATGTTTTTATATGCTCCTTCAACAGCTGCCGCACTAAAGTCAAAATACCCCGCGTCAGGTTTTACTGCCGCCGTATTTCGTATATAAGCAGCAACACTATCATATGATGCCGTCGCAATATTGATTTTGCGGATTCCATGATGGATACAATCCCAAAAATTTTCCCGTGTAAGTCCCGTACCACCATGCAATACCAATGGACAGTCCACGACTGAAGCAATTTCCTTCAGCCGTCCAATATGCAGCTTTGGCCTTTGTTTATAATGACCATGAGCCGTTCCAATTCCAATTGCTAAGGCATCCACGCCTGTTTCTTCAATAAACTGTTCCGCGCCCTCAACGGTAGTAAGCAGTTCATCCTCACTGTACGTTTCTTTCGCTCCGCCAATACAGCCAACTTCTCCCTCTATTTCTGCTCCGTAAGAATTACATAATTCCTTGATTCTCCGCGTCATTGCTATATTTTGTTTCAACGGATATTTAGATCCATCAAACATAACTGATGTAAATCCTAATTTCAATGCCAGCTCTATTGTCCCCTGCGTTGTTCCATGATCAAGATGAACAGCGACAGGAACTGATGCTTGCCGTGCCGCAGCCAGCATCAACGGGCCTAATACAGATAATGGCGAATATGCCAGTCTGCTTTCAGCAATCTGCAGCAATAAAGGTGCCTGAAGTTCTTCTGCCGCTTTAACTGCTCCCAAGGTCATTTCCATATTAGAAACATTAAAGGCTCCTATCGCATATGAATTATCTCGTATAGGAGAAAGGAGTTTACTCATTTTCACAAGTGTCATATTCAACTATCCTCTTCTCTAATAATATTATTCATTATACTATTCTTTTCTCTTTGTAATGTCAAGAAAGAATATGATATATAACAATACAGCAACCAGAGTTACACTACGATTCCCTCCAAAACAATCTTTCCTGTATCGACACGCAAATTTCCAGACTGCTTTTGCATAATCAACAATACATGCTAAGCACTACAAAATAAAGACAATTTTTAAGCACATATAAATGTTATATATAAACGACAATCATCCGTATTTTTTATAACATATAATTTTAATGTTAAAATGTAAATATATAAAAGAAAAACACCTGTCCGATACATATCGATACAGGTGCTTTTCCAAAGGTGGATGTATTATCTATCTATATGAAGGATGGAGGTTTCAGGGTTTACCTCTTTTTACTCTTGCTAACTTTGACAGACGCTAAAAATGTAGTATACTGTAAAAATTACTTGAGTATATATGATGATAAATTTTTATTATCATTTTTAACATATCATCATGCTTAATAGGATTATAAAGTACTATTTCTTCTTCTGCAATATATACACCTATATTTTCTTTAAAAAAAGGTAGTACCACCCGAGAGTCAAATTCAAAAAACATCTATTTTATCAAATGTATCACCATTTTTTCAGGTGGCACTATAATAAGTACCACTTTTGTTTTAGGCTCTTTGCATAACTTATTTCTATATGAATAGAGGAAAATAAAATGAATATATATATTTTTTACACCTTATTAAGTCAATTCATTTGGGGATTATTACCCTTGTTTTGGCTGCTGCTCCATCAAATTTCCCCTTTATATACATTAGCAACACGAATTATTTGGTCTGCAGCCTTATGCTTTGTCTTAATTTTACAAAAAAATTTGCTGCCGGAACTAAAACATACGTTAGTAGATAAAGCGCAATGGCCTTACATTATGGGGGCTTGTATTTCTATCACGTTAAATTGGGGAACGTTTATTTATGCCATTACGCAAGGCTTCATTTTACAAACCAGTTTGGCTTATTTTATGAATCCTATCGTAGTCATTCTCTTCGGCGCATTTTTATTCCATGAAAAACTGGAATGGCTGCAACGTATTTCCATTATTTTGGCTGCTACAGGTGTACTTGCTGCATTTTTTTTATATGGTCAATTTCCATATCTAGCTCTTACTATTTGTTTTTCTTGGTCTTTTTACAGCATGATGAAAAAGAAAATACGTTTAGAAAGTCAAGTATCTGTATTTATTGAATCCGTATCCATGGTGCCTTTTTCCATTTTATTTATCATTTACAGTGAATATACGACCATTGGAGCATACGGAATACTGCATGGTTGGGAATGGCTTCTTCTGCCTATGACCGGAATTGTTACAGCGGTTCCCATGATGCTTTTCACAGCAGGTGTCAAAGGCACTCCTTTTACAGTTTCAGGTATATGTATGTATTTTTCTCCCAGCATGGCACTAATTATCGGACTTTGTACCGGAGAAACATTAACAACGCCGCTGCTTATAACTTTTATCTGCACATGGATTGCCATCGCCCTTTATCTACTTGGTTTATTTCATACAATGCACCGTATGCGAAATAATGCAATAAAAAGAGTCACGAAAATGTAGTGCCCCTATAACGTTAGACCAAAGCGTAGCAACATTATTGTTGTTGCGTTTTTTTGCGCAGTGGTATGTCTGAGTCGATAATCAATCGGATTCACTCATCAAAGGATAGGTCCGACCATAGTATATCTCTTGTTTCAACAGGCCAAAAAAATTTTCCATACCCCTGTTATCAAAACACGTTTCCTTATGAGACATGCTCCGGAAAATTCTTTTTCTCCTTTAATTGATTGACAAAGGGTTTCATTTGATAGACCCAGCCCTGACCAGAATAACATGCACAACGCTACGGACAATCAGCAGTTACTTTACTGACTTCCTCTAACGCTGCTGTCATTCCTTGAATCGAAGGATGCTCCGTAATGCGATAACTAAGGATCTCGCGGTTATATACATTGAGAATTGAATCGAACGACAGAATTTCCAGTCTCAGTTTTTAAACGATTCGCGACACACACTTCTGATTCACTAACAAGCCTTGTGCACGTAATTTCTTATAGATACGGTAATGTCCAAAATCTTTATTTGTGAATCGAATGACTTTGATTATCTTTTCCAATGCGGTGTTCCATGCCGGACAGGTGAACCGCCTTTGCCAATACATGTCGGTTACCTTCATGGCACGAACAACATCGTATTCTGGCAAAGTAGTGATAAGCTCCTGCATTTGTATTAATAAAATAACTTCCAGCGTCTTGTTCACTTCTTTCAAGACGCTTACAGCTTCCTGTGTTAACATTTTGGTCGATGCGGCACGGTAGGTCAAAGTGGGGATACCATTGCAAGCCAGTGCGTAGATTGCTTTCGCCTTAGATTCACTTACGTGGTATCCTTTTTTCGCTCAAGAGCAATACCTGCGGATGAACTGAGCCTCGCTTTTTCTAGTGATGTTGTCAACATACCAGTATTCTACAGTTAGCGATACGGACAGAATCCAACTTATCCGTTTTACCTTTGCATATTGCCGTAGAAGCATACTTTTTCATCACCAACAGATTGATTACACTCACAAATAATCCGGCCTCTTTTAAACTGGAACGCAGTGAATGGTATGCTCCCGCAGCTTCCATTCCGATGCTAACTTCTCCTTCCAGGGATTGGATACGAGCTACCAATGCACGAATATCCAGTTCGATATGCTGTATTTCCTATGGTGAAGCAACAACCTCGCCATAGGGTCTGAGAATGCAGACTGTGCTTTTTCCCTTGGACACATCACTTCCTACACTTGTCATTTTGAACCTTTCTGAATAAAGTATGTAATTGGAATCCCATCTGCACTTATTGCGATTCAATTTGATTCGTTATACGAAAGCCCATGTGGGTTTCAACCTGGTTAATCGAATGTTTACAATACGGGATGGCTGGCAGTTTTCATGTCGGAGGTTTCGCTCCCAAAAAGCCCACGCCAGACCAATTACTTCCCTTATTGTAAAAGAATAAGCGCAAATGTGAAACACCCGTCGGTGTCTTACATTTACGCTTTTTATAGTACCAAATTAACCCTCATACGCTAGATTTTTCAAATCTAACGTATGGCGGCAGTTCAAGAACAACGTAACTCTTTTTTATTTATACACCTATATGAGACTACAATTTAAACAATAAACCAGTGCATAAACAACATGGCAACACAGGCATTGATACCACTGCTAACCATAAGCAGCGGCCAATATTTCACCGGAACGTCGGCGACTCCAAGAAGACGCCCCATATACTGCAATTGCGCTCCGATAAGAAAATAAGCAGGAGCCATAATCGTAATGTGCACAGGGTCCAACATTCCATTCGCTGCCATACTGACAGTCAATCCTACCGCAGCAGAACTGGATAGCCACGTCGTAAGCAATACAGTTATCGCTTCTCCTGGAAGTCCGAAAACAGCCATGACCGGTCCGAATAAGGTACCCAATACTTTCATTACTCCGAGAATATTTAATATTTCAGCAATTGTATACGCCATCAAAATATTAGGCATCAAATTGTTAACAGCAATTTTCCATCCCTTGCGGGCTCCTATAATAAAAATATCAATAGGATTATTTGTTTCATTTGTTTGTTGTGTTGCATCTGCCATAATTATGCTTCCCCCTATCCTGCGTCTTGTACTTTTTCATTTTGAAAATCTTTTTTATATACTGTATTTAACATAATCTGTACAAATTTTGCACCGGTAAATTTCAATACGAACATAACCACTAACGGCAGCCATATGGGACATACTAAAAAAGCAAAATAAGCGGATCCAATAGTAAAATAATTACTGATAAGCCCTGCCCCGGAGTACTGCCAAGCACTAATAATAATCAACTCTTTTTTTGTTATTAATTGGTCATCGTAAAGCCCCTTCGTTAAGGCTGCTCCCGCATCTGTACTTTGTAAATCGGTAATGAGGGCCAGCCCGGTCAACCCCGGAATACCCAAGAACGGACGAAGCAGCGGAGTTAGTAAGCGATGAGCCGCCTTAATCGCACCATAATGAGAAAATACCTCTAAAAAGCCTAATGCCAGCATTACCCCCGGAGCGAGCGATATCGCAAATAAAAATCCTGCTCGAGCACCCGTGCCTCCCGCGCCCAGAAAATTATTTACTTCCGGCTTTTTCATGGTACCAAAAGCTCCTGACAACGTTGTAAAATCCATTGCACTCAACCATTTCAGGCCTTCCAGCTTCATGAAAACTCCGGAAAAAAATAATACAGCAACAAGTAACGCTATATACCCTTTGACACCAATATGTCCGAATTTCACACCTTCAGTTCTAAGTTTTGCAGCTCTTGCTGCTTTTTCTTCTGCAGCACCTGCTTGTGGTTGTTGACTTTCATTTGTTGAATCTTGAGTATCCACGTGTACTCCTCCTTTAGTTAAAAAGTATAATTATATATTTGACATGAATTAAAGTGTATATAATTATATGAATATAGTCAATAGTAATATCCTTATTTAAAGCTGTTTTTCATTATATAAGTTAAGTATTTAACATTTTAATATTTGCATGATATAATTATAAATATTAAATTTTAGGGGGAATTGCATGTCCAGAGTATTAGATGTATATAATTATTTACATACCATTCCTGAATTAGGAATGCAAGAAAGAAAAACATCTGCTTTTCTAGCTGATCAGCTGGAAAATGCCGGTTATATCGTTACACGCAATATAAACAACGCAACCGGTGTTGTGGGAATATACGATACGGGAATAACCGGACCTACATTAGCATTGCGGGCCGACATGGATGCTTTAGGCCATATGATAAACGGAAACTTATGTGCCCGCCACTCTTGTGGTCATGATGCCCATTGCTCCATGGTTTTAACTGCTTCCGAAAATCTAATTCAGTCCCACACCTTAAAAAAAGGAAAATTGAAAATCATTTTTCAACCTGCTGAAGAATTAGGAACCGGTGCAATTTCTTTATTAGAAGGCGGTGTTCTTGATGATGTCGATATGGTATTAGGCCTTCACTTGCGTCCTAAATCAGAAGTCCCGCTCGGTCAAGCCACTCCGGCAATGTATCATGCTGCCAGCCAACGTTTAAAAGCTGTTGTGCATGGAACCCGTGCGCACGGTGCCCGCCCTCATCTTGGCGTCAATGCAATTGAGGCCGCTTCGTTGGCGATCATGTCGGTTGCCACTATCCGCATGGATCCCAACATCTCCTACAGTATTAAACCTACACAATTTGATTGCAATTCGGGTGTAACAAACGCAATTCCTGACGAAGCAACTATTATCTGGGATGTTCGAGCTGAAAAAAATGATATAATGGCAACTCTTTTGATTAAGGCAAAACAGGCTATTGAAAATGCCAGCCTTTCTATGGGTGCTGCAGCTGATGTCTCTTGGTATAACCTGGTACCTGCTGCCGTATATACCGATGATGCAATTGCTTTATATACAGAAGCAATTGAAGCTGTACTAGGTAAAAAAGGAATATGTGATCCCGGAAAGACAGCGGGTGGTGAAGATTTTCATAATTTTATTTTACAGAAACCGCATCTTCATGCTGGTTATTTTGGACTTGGCTGTGATCTCGAACCGGGACTTCATCATCCTGATATGCACTTCAATACAGCTGCACTTGCCACAGGTACAGCCATTCTTGAATATGCTGCAAAAAAATATTTAGGGTAAAGGAGTTTTTACTATGTCCAATGTATTGACACATTACAACTATTTACATGCTATTCCCGAACCTGGATTGCAGGAATTTAAAACTGCCGCATATTTAGCAGCTAAGCTAGAAGCCGCTGGCTATGCAGTTACCTGCCATATCGGTGGTGCAACAGGAATCGTTGGCATATATGACAGCGGTCTCCCCGGTCCTGTACTCGGCATACGCGCAGATATGGATGCGCTGACACATATTATAGACGGGAAAACCATACAACGTCATACCTGTGGCCACGATGCTCATTGCGCAATGCTGCTTACCGCCGCAGAAGAAATTATAGCAGAAAACTCTATAAAAAAAGGAAAACTAAAAATTATTTTCCAGCCTGCTGAAGAAACCGGCGCTGGTGCTAAAATCATGCTGGAAGCAGGTGTCATCGATGACATTGATATTTTATTAGGAATGCATATACGTCCTATCCAAGAATGCCGCAGTGGTCAAATCATTGAGGCTATGTATTATTCCTCTTCCTGTACTATAAAAGCCATCATCAAGGGAATTCCCGCTCACGGTGCCCGCCCTCATCTCGGAGTCAATGCAATTGATGGCGCTATTGCTGCTATCACAGCAGTAAATGCAATACACATGAACCCCGTCGTCGCTTGCAGCGCAAAATGTACCCGCTTTCTCTGTGATTCCGGCGTAACTAATGCTATTCCCGAACGTGCCGCTATTACGTTTGACATTCGGGCCCAATATAATGATACAATGAAAGAACTCAAGGAAAAAGTAATTCGAGCTATTCACGCAGGCGCCGCCACGGTCGGAGCCACAGTCGAAAGTCTGGAAATTCCCACAGAATTGCCGGCCGCCGAACTTGATCCTGAAATTACTAAAATACTAGGAGATATCATAGTTGAATCCTTTGGCAAAGAAGCACTGTGTCCACCCTTTACTACTCCAGGCGGGGAGGACTTCTTCTGGTATACCTCAAAACTTCCCCATCTAAAAGCTGGATTTACGGGGCTGGGAGTAGATGCAGAACCCGGACTTCATCATCCTGATATGCACTTTGATCTATCGGCTCTGGAAAATGGCGTTATTATTCACAAAAAATCGATTATAAAATTCCTCAATGAATCCTGTACTGATTAGAAAAATTTAGAATACCGTTATTGTTAAAAATGCATAATAGAAGTTTTTTTTGTTCTTTAATTTATATATTGATATTATATATTTCGACTAAATTATGATATACTATCTATATTAATCTTAAACTAAGCCATATATCCTAATTGGCGCATATAGTTTGTATTCTATAATTATATGCTTAAAGAAAGGTGGTTTTTAAATGAAAGAAGTTGTAATCGTAAGTGCCTGCCGTACTGCAGTTGGTAAATACGGCGGAGCCTTCAAAAATGTTCCCGCTGTTGATTTAGGCGCTGTTGTAATTGAAGAAGCCGTCAAACGTGCAGGAATTTCAAAGGATATTATTGATGAAGTACTTATGGGTAATGTACTGCAAGCCGGTTTAGGGCAAAATCCAGCCCGCCAGGCCATGATCAAAGCCGGTCTGCCTGTAAAAGTTCCTGCATTAACAGTAAATAAAGTTTGCGGATCAGGTTTGCGTACCGTATCTATGGCTGCACAATTCATAAAAGCAGGTGATGCTGATTGTATCGTAGCCGGTGGTATGGAAAATATGTCGGCTGCTCCCTATACTATTCCTAATGCTCGCTGGGGATACCGCATGGGAAATGGCCAGCTTGTTGATGTTATGATCAAAGATGGCTTATGGGATGCTTTTAATGATTATCATATGGGTGTTACCGCTGAAAATGTTGCTAAGCAATTCGATGTCAGCCGTGAAGCACAGGACGAATTAGGATTGCGTTCTCAGGTTAAATCTTGTGAAGCCATAAAAAATGGTGATTTCAAGAGTCAAATTGTTCCGGTTGTCGTGCATGGCAAAAAAGGGGATACTATCATTGACACTGATGAATTTCCGCGTGAAGGCTCTACCAAGGAAAATCTCGCCAAATTGAAACCTGTCTTTATTAAAGACGGCACGGTTACAGCTGGCAATGCTTCCGGAATTAATGATGGTGCTGCCGCATTTGTTATTATGTCTGCTGATAAAGCTGCTGCACTCGGTCTTAAACCGTTAGCCAAAATTGTAAGCTATGCTTCGGCTGGTGTTGACCCAGCTATTATGGGTACCGGTCCGGTTCCTTCTTCACGTAAGGCACTTGAAAAAGCGGGTTTGGACGTTAAGGACATAGACCTCTTTGAATTGAATGAAGCCTTTGCTGCACAAGCAGTATATTGCTGCCGTGAATTGGGCGTTGATATGAACAAAGTCAACATTCATGGCGGTGCTATTGCCATCGGTCACCCAATTGGTGCTTCTGGAGCTCGTATTCTTACCACTCTGCTCTATGGATTACAGGAGGTCGATGGAAAATATGGTCTTGCCTCTCTTTGTATCGGTGGAGGGCAAGGTACTGCCTGCATCGTAGAACGTATCAAATAGTCGTTGATTTTAATCTGCAAAAAGCATGGATTATAAAAATCCATGCTTTTTTTGTAGATTTATAATTTTTCATGATATAATTTACTTATGGAAATAAGCATTAGTATTCTAATAATTTATTAAAATACTTTCTCGTGTGAAAGATAAATTAAAATAAAATTAAAATGTTCTTTTTCTATTGCATTATTTTGTGAAAAAATGTACTATATTATTGTTAGATTGTGAAAAACAGAACGATAAAAATATATTTCATTATTCCTGTAATTTTACCTTTTTTTGTATAAATATATACAATGGTTTTAAGCAGCAGATATACTCTACTAGCTAAAATATATCTCATTATTTCACATTCAGAAAGGGTGGTTTTCAAATGAAAGATGCTGTTATCGTAAGTGCTGCACGTACTGCTATTGGTAGCTTCAACGGTGCCTTCGCTGATGTTCCCGTAGTAAATCTTGGCGTTACTGCAATTAAGGGTGCTTTAGATCGTGCTCAGAATGTACCTCTCGACCAAATTGACGAAGTATTGTTCGGTAATGTAATTCAGGCCGGCCAAGGACAAAATACAGCTCGTCAGGCTATGCTTCATGCTGGCATACCCCAGGAAGTTCCCGCTCTCACCGTAAACAAACTGTGTGGTTCCGGACTTCGTTGTATCTCCTTAGCTGCACAGCAAATTCAGTTAGGTGATGCAAATATCATCGTAGCCGGTGGTATGGAAAACATGAGCAACGCTCCTTATGCTATTGCTAAAGGCCGCCGCGGATATCGCATGGGCAACGGCGTATTCGAAGACTTACTGCTTCGTGATGGCTTAACTTGTACGGAAAACAATTATCACATGGGTGTAACTGCCGAAAATATCGCCAAACGTTTCGGTATTTCACGTGAAGATCAAGATGCATTATCACTTCGTTCTCAACAGCATGCTTATGCCGCTCAACAAGATGGTACTTTTGCTCGTGAAATCGTTCCTCATATAGTTCACAAGAGAAAGGGCGATGTCGTTGTTGATAAGGATGAATTTATCCGTCCAAACTGCACCGCTGCAGATCTTGCTAAATTACGTCCTGCTTTCATCAAAGACGGTACGGTTACAGCTGGTAATGCTTCCGGTATCAACGATGGCGCTGCAGCTCTCGTTATTATGTCCGCTGATAAAGCAAAGGAATTAGGGCTCAAACCATTAGCCAAAATTCTTAGCTGGGCTTCTGCCGGCGTTGAACCCGCTATCATGGGTACAGGTCCGGTTCCAGCTTCTCGCAAAGCACTCGCCAAAATTGGCATGAGTATTGACGATATGGATGTTATTGAATTAAATGAAGCTTTTGCAGCACAAGCTGTATATTGCTGCCGCGAATTAAAAGTAGATATGGATAAAACAAATATCTATGGCGGCGCTATTGCGCTGGGCCATCCAATTGGATGTTCTGGTGCACGTATTATGGTTACCCTTCTTAACGGATTGCAGGCTCGTGATGGTGAATTTGGCTTAGCTGCTCTCTGTATCGGTGGTGGTCAGGGTACTGCTTGCGTTATCCAACGTTTAAAATAATTTAATTTTCAGATAAATATAAAAAGCATGAATTCTTCGGAATTCATGCTTTTTATATTTATCTGAAATACTACATCACTTGTTTTAAGAAATTTTATAATAAATATACGATTCCAACTTTTATGATACCGCCGCTTTGTAACATTTTCATTTTTTAGACAACGGCTATATAAATTATATATAGCCATAAATTCATTTTTTTACTTTTTATAAATTTAACTATTTAATTTTATATATAAAAATGATAAAATAAATTGATTTTAAAATTTCAAAGTATATAATTATTTTATGTATCTTAAAGAAAGAAGGACTGATAATGAAAACTGCATGTCGTAAAATGTCTGTTGTCCAGCTCACCTTCGTGACAGCTGCCAATATGCTTGGTGCCGGCATCATTATGCTGCCAACCAAACTCGCCCAAGTAGGAACTATTTCTATTATATCATGGGTTATTACTTCTTTAGGCTCCTTAGCCTTGGCTATGACTTTCGCCAGATGTGGAATGTTTTCTACAAAACCCGGTGGAATGGGCGGTTATTCTGAATATGCGTTTGGACGAATAGGACATTTTATGGCAAATTATTCCTATGCTGTTTCTATCGTTATTGCGAATGTAGCTATTGCCATATCTGCCGTAGGATATGGTGCCGAGTTTTTCGGTATTACACTAACTCCTCTGCAAACGTGCATATATACAATATCTTTACTTTGGCTCGGTGCTATTTTAAACTTCAGTGGCACACGCCAATCAGGCACACGCAGTACTATAACCATTTGGGGTGCTATACTTCCCGTTTTGGGGATCAGCATTATTGGCTGGTATTGGTTTGATCCTTCTTTATGGATATCTGCTTGGAATCCCAATGACGTACCTTTAGGCGATGCTATCGGTAACTCTATTGCGCTGACATTATGGTCTTTCCTTGGATTAGAATCGGCCGCTGTTAATATGGATGCTGTAGAAAACCCGCAAAAAAATGTTCCTATCGCAACGTTTGTCAGTACTGTCGCCGTAGCAATTATTTACGTTGCTTCTACTAATGCCATATTCGGAATCGTTCCCAATGATATTATTTTAGCTTCTAACGCACCTTTTGGCATCGCATTTTCCTATATGCTGGGTTCTACAGCCGGAAAAATCGTCATGGGCCTTATGGTCATTTCCTGCGCAGGCTCATTGCTTTCCTGGCAATTTACATTAGCCAGAGTATTTAAGACTAGTGCTGAACGCGGATTATTTCCAAAGATATTTGCTAAAGTAACAAATGCCGATGCCCCGATTCAAGGAATGATTATCATACTGTTTATGCAGATGTGCTTATCTCTTATGACTATTAGTCCTACCTTAGCAGCTCAATTTGAACTTTTAGCAAATTTAGCTGTTGTGACAAATATCATTCCTTATATTCTTTGTGCCGCAGCACTTAAGTCCATATTAACAAAAAACCACATAAACAATAAAATCTGCAATAGAAATCTTGCCTACTTTTTGGCAAGTATATCCATTATATATTGCGTATACGCACTGACCACAACAGAGGAAGCGGCCTTTATCGGCGGCGTCATTGCCGCCGGAATAGGGCTTGTCGGTTATGCCGTTAAATTTAATCTGCGCAAGCAGCCATTTCCTATAGAAGATCATATAAAATAAAAACATGGAGTGTATACATATACCTCAATGAATCCATAAAAAAAGAGCTGCGAATTATATTCTCAGCTCTTTTTTATCCAATAAATAAGGTGGGTAACTATCCCTCCATACTGTCTCTAAATGCCAGTATTACTATATTGCTTACGGCAACAGCGATGGTAATTACAATTGCTTCATACACAAAGGGAGAAAAAAATACCAGAAAATTATTTTGCAATACGGGCATCAGCGTAAATACAATGGTTCCCATGATAGCGGTCTTTGTATTAAAAACCATAACATTGATAAATATCCAGACAAATCCCATCACGAAAATTCGAACAAAGGAAAGGATATGCATTCGCAGTGTCATAGACGAATTCTTTTTTGGATAAAAATAAAATGCAAAAGTTGCCAGAACAAAAACAGCAAAAAGGTATACCATACTGCTCATAATAATCGCTACGCCCATCAGAATTTGTCCAGATAAATCGGTAGTAGAGACAGCTGGAAATAAAAACATCCCCAGTAGCGAACAAGGCAGCGGCAAACTATATAAAACAGGATCCAGAAATTCAGAATACCAAAAACTTCGTCTTCGTTCATGCCAATATGAAAACAAATTGGCAAAACCATATTGCAAAAAAACCAAAAAAATCATCCAAATCGTATACAATACCAGTCTTCCCGTATATATCTTCCAGATAGGAAAGGCCATAACTCCATTCAAAATTCCTAATCCGATAAACATTCCCACAAAACCGCCATATAAAATAAAGGGAATACGCACATATGGCGATTCCCCCTTTTTTTTCACTTGGCGATAACGAAATACAGCGGGTACAAAAATAGAGAGCAATAAAAATAATAATAAAGAAATAGTAACAAGTCCCATGCGGTCTGTAGAAAATGCACCAAAAGGAATAGGTATTATCCACAAAAGCAGCCAAATGACATGCTCTATCCTGCCTGCCAGCTTATTTCTCATGAACGCCTCCTGTTACAGCCGTATCCATATATCGCAATTGCGTAAGGATAAACGCTCCCAACATAGTCATACTAACTTCCACATACATAAAAATAATAAAAACAATATCACGTGCTAATGTCGGCCATTCCCAAAAAGAAGAATTTTTCCATATGTCTTCTATTTCCAAACTAAATACTAATAATGTTACAGCAGCTATAATCCACATAATAACATAAGAACGCCGGCAGATAAAACGCTGCTGTCTTCCAAAACGCGCTTCATCAAACCCCAGATACAGCAAAGGAATGCAAAAATACAGTACATTATAGGAAATAAGTGCTACTACCGCACTGGATCCATTATGTATCGTATATGCGCCAATTGGTATCGGTATAATAAAAAAACACATAAAAACACATTGACGCAAGATATCACGCCACCAACTCATTGTTCTACCTCCAACTGCTTTATTTCATACCTATTAGTATACCAGATTTTTAGTAAAAAAGCACAGGATATTTGCACACTTCCTATGATTCCTGTTATAATAAATAAATAGATTAAAGGAAGGTACATGATACTTATGGCAAAAACATTTCAGGCTCTCGGGATTACTCCCGCTCTTATAGACATATTAAAAAAACAAGGCATACATTCGCCTACAATGATTCAGGAACAATCCATTCCTTCTATCTTTAAAGGGCGGAATATATTAGCACAGGCACAAACAGGTACCGGAAAAACGTATGCATTTTTACTGCCGGCATTACAACAAATTCAAGTCAATATTCATATGGAGCAGGTTTTAATTATTTCCCCCACCCGCGAACTAGCAAAGCAAACCGCTGATGTTGCACAAACATTTGCAACATCACTAGGAATTGATGTACTTAGTTTAATCGGCGGAAAAACAATTGAAAACCAATTACAGAAGCTTCATCGCCACCCTCAAATCATTATCGGCACTCCCGGACGGCTGCTTGATCATTGTGGGCGTAATTCCCTTGATTTAAGCGGTGTCGGTCGAGTCATAGTTGATGAAGCGGATCAAATGCTGGCTGCCGGTTTTCTCGAAGACATAGATACACTTATCAGCATGACACCTAAACGCCGTCAACTTCTTTTTTTCTCTGCGACGATTCCTGATAAAATCAGGGCACTGGCAAAAAAACACATGTCAAATCCGTTAGTTCTCAACATTTTAGAAGGTTCAACCATTGCCTTAGAAAACATTGAACAACGTATTTATATGATTTCCGAAGAACATAAATTAGACCGCCTCTGTCAAATGATAACAGAAATGAATCCGTACTTAGCTGTTATTTTCTGCAACACAAAGGAACGTGCTTCCATACTATCCAGCCAATTACTTGCTAGAAATTTTAATCTGGGTGAACTTCACGGAGATATGTCTCAAGGCAGACGGACTCAAGTATTGCGGGACTTTGCACGAGCACGCACACAAATACTGGTAGCCACGGATATTGCAGCCCGAGGCATTGACATTGAAGGAATTACACATGTATTTAACTATGATGTTCCTCACGATGTAGATTACTATATCCATCGTATCGGCCGAACTGGTCGTGCCGGAAATCAAGGTCTGGCCATCACTTTTGCCACTGCAGCAGACGAAAATTGGGTACGTCGCATAGAACACAATATAAAAGCAACTATTACAAAATATACGGCTTCGGGACAAATCAAAATAAAATCAAGCAATCAAGCCCCTAAAAAGAAACAAGTTATTAGTGATAAATTACCCTCCAGTTCATATCAGGCAACAAAGAAAAAAACACACAAAACATTACATCGCGGCAGCGATAATCGCCGCCGCCGAAAATGAAACAAAATAATATAAAAAAACACGCGTATACATTGTCATGTAACAGGGGACAATGTATACGCGTGTTTATATTGCTGTTCTTTTACATAATTCCTGCATCTTTCATCATCTTAATAAGGAATGTCTTTGTATCTTCATCGGCATCCACCATAGGCAGCCGGAATGTACCACCATGTAATCCCAATAAATTGACACATGCCTTAATAGGAGTAGGGCTTACCGTACAGAAGATTCCCGTCATAACGGGTAAATACTTTTGGTGCAATTCCATTGCTTTCTTTGTATCTCCATCTTTATAAGCCTGTATCATAGCATTCATCTGTGGCCCTATAATATGGGATGCTACACTAATAATTCCACATCCGCCCACAGAAAGAATCGGCAGCGTCAATGAATCATCCCCACTATAAATGTAAAATCCTTCTGGAGCATCGCTGGCAATTTTTGTAGCTGCTATCAAATCACCGCTTGCTTCTTTGATGCCAATAATATTAGGAAAATCCTTCGCAAGACGAATCACCGTTTCCGGTAAAATTTTCCCACCTGTACGACCAGGTACATTATAAATAATAATAGGAAGGTCAGTTGATTCGGCTATTGCTTTAAAATGAGCATAACAACCAGCCTGATTTGGTTTATTGTAATATGGCACAATGCATAACAGACAATCAATCCCTGTTTGTTCGGCTTCCTTTGTAAATGCTATTGTCGCAGCTGTATCATTAGATCCGGTATTTCCCATTACCAAAACCTTATCGCCTACAGCCTTGACAATGTCTTTAAATAATTTTATTTTTTCCGGAACTGACATCGTTGCACCTTCTCCAGTCGTCCCTGCAACAAGAATCCCATCAGAACCATTATTTACATAATATTTTGCTAATTCCACGGCAGCTTCATAATTAACAGACCCATCATCATTAAATGGTGTAATCATAGCTGTAATAACATTACCAAATTTCAACATAAAGACTCACTCCTCTTCCCAAATTTTTATTTAAACATCTCATGATCTAGCATGTATTCTGCAATTTGCAGTGCATTCAGTGCTGCACCCTTGCGGATCTGATCACCCGTAACCCAAAGATTGACAGCTTTCGCATTATATAAGTCTTTGCGAATACGTCCAACATAGACATCGTTTTTATCGGATGTGTACAACGGCATGGGGTATTCCATTTCTTGCAAATTATCTTGAATCTGGGCTCCCGGAAATGCATCAATTGCCTTGCGGATGGCTTCTATAGATAGTTCATCTTCTGTTTCTACAAGAACCGATTCAGAATGACTGCGATATACAGGAACTCTTGCCGTCGTCGGAGAAATTTCAATGGCGTCATCATGGAAAATTTTATGCGTTTCATTGACCATTTTCATTTCTTCCTTAGAATACCCATTTTCCTGAAACGTATCAATGTGCGGAATAATATTAAAAGCAATCGGATAATGTTTCGGCAAACTCTTGCTTGGCAATATATGCGGAATCATTTCTTCCCCGTTTAAATAGGCTTTAACTTCATCTGTTAATTCGTCGATACCTTCTTTTCCTGCACCGGATACTGCCTGATAGGTACTGACAACGATTTTTTTAATTTTAGACAAGTTCTGAATGGGTTTTAATGCCATCAGCATAATAATAGTCGAACAATTTGGATTGGCAATAATCCCTTTATGCCAGGAAATATCCTCTGGATTGACCTCCGGAACAACAAGCGGTACTTCAGGATCCATCCGGAACGTACTGGAGTTATCAATGACAACACAGCCTCGTCTTGCCGCTTCAGGTCCTAATTCTTTGCTAATAGAACCTCCGGCAAATAGTCCTATATCTACTCCATTGAAAGATTCCGGTTTAGCTTCTTCTATTGTATATTCTCTGCCGTTGACAGTTGCCTTTTTACCCGCTGAGCGACTGGATGCTAATAATTTCAATTCACTGTACGGAAAATTTCTTTCTTCAATCAAACGGATAAATTCCTGTCCTACGGCACCTGTGGCACCCAAAATCGCAACGACCGGTTTCTTCAAAATAAACCCCTCCTAAATTTCTGCTTTATTTTATAAAAAATTTTCCAACCCAAAAGTCAACCCCGGATGAGAACCCACCTTTTTAACAGCCAAAATAACACCTGGCATAAAAGATTTACGATCCAAAGAATCATGACGGATAGTAAGTAGTTCACCATACCCTCCAAACAGGACTTGCTGATGCGCTACATAACCTTGAAGACGTACACTATGCACAGGTATGTCATCAACTTTGGCTCCGCGGGCTCCTTCAAGGCTTTCATGTGTTTTATCAGGAGCGGCTTCTGCATGTGCCGCCTTACGGGCATCATTAATTTTTTCAGCTGTAAGGATAGCGGTTCCTGATGGTGCATCAAGTTTATTATTATGGTGCAATTCAATAATCTCAGCATCAGGCATATAGGGTGCAATGATTTCTGAAACCTTCATCATGAGGACCGCACCAATGGAAAAATTGGGAGCAATGAAAATATTGGCTTTATGCTCGTCTGCTATTTTTCCAAGTTCAGTTCTCTGAGAAGCTGTAAGTCCTGTTGTCCCTACCACCATATGAATGCCATGTTCCATAACGATTTTGGCATTATCGAAAATAACTTTTGGAATCGTAAAGTCAACAACTACATCCGGTTTAATATCTTCCAGAGACTTAGCCAATCCTTCACGGACAGGTATACCTAATGTACCTATACCAGCTAATTCTCCGCAGTCTTCTCCTATAGACGTAACACTTACACCACCAACAAATTCTAGCTCTTTATCTTCATATACAGCTTTGACGACTTGGCTTCCCATTCTGCCGTCAGCACCATTTACAAGTACTCGCAACATAGGTATTCCTCCCCTATACTAATAATTAATGATTGAATTGTTTATAATATATACCTATTAAAACTTTACGTCAATAAAATTTCGTGTATACATATCAGTCCGTCAATGAACTTGTTCTATAAGCTGTTTCGCAGCTTCAATAGACACCTTGGTCGTATCATTCCCAGAAAACATACGAGCAATTTCCAAAACATGCTCTCCAGGAGAGAGTTGTTTGATTTGAGTTACTGTGCGGTTCTGTATTTCTTTTTTATATAAAAAGTAGTGATGATCGGCAATCGCTGCTGTTTGAGGCAAATGCGTAATGCAAAGCACTTGGGCAGCACAGCTTAACTTGCGAATGTGGGCAGCAACTTCAAGCCCTACTTGTCCACTGATTCCTACATCAATTTCATCAAAAATAAGCGTTCTCTCTTTAACCATATCTGCACTGATGGTTTTAAGTGCCAAAGCAATACGCGATACCTCTCCACCGGAAGCAATTTTAGATAAAGGCTGCAAGGGTTCTCCCTTATTAGCCGAAAAATACAATTCAACCAAGGCCGCACCTTGCGCACTAATCTGATCCATAGGTTCTACATGAAAAGAAATTCGTGCATTTTCCAGTCCTAACTGCGCCAATGTTTTCTGCATAGCAGTACGAAACGTACTGTTGGCAGCTTCCCGCATCCGCTGCAATTGCCCGGCTGTTTCTCGCAAACTCTGTTCTAAAACGACATTTTTTTTCTGCAGTACATTCAATGTGTATTCGGATTGATCCAATCTTTCATACTCATCTTTAGCTCGTTTCAAAAAAGACATGATTTCATCAATTGTACTACCGTATTTGCGCTTTAACTTTTCAATCAGTGCTAATCGAGATTGCATAACATCAAGTTCCTGTTCATCAAAAGTAAATGCTTCTGCATATTGCAAGAGTTCATCATGGATATCTTCCATTTCATAGGTTATCGTCTCTGTTTTATCTCCCATATTTTTAAAGATTGTATCATACGCTGCAGCATGGCTAAAAAGATGCTTCATTTCACCCATCTGCTGCATAATTCCGGGACGGCGTTCACTTCCATCAAAAAGAATTAAAATATCACGCAGACTATTTTTAATTTTTTCAGCATGAGATAATCGGTTTATTTTATCTTCCAGTTCATTATCTTCCCCTGATTTTAGTTTTGCCTCTTCAATTTCCTTAATTTGAAAATCAAGGATACTAAGCATATGTTTTTTTTCGGCTTCATCCTGTCGCATCTGCTGTATTTGCTGCCGCAGCAATTTCCAATTGCGATACGCAGTATCATACTTTTCTCGGACAGTCCGAAGCTGCGGTGTGAGTCCATCCAGCAAACTTATATGATATGATGGGTCAAAAATAAGGCGATTGTCAAACTGTCCGTGAATATCTAAAAGCTGTTCTCCTATGTGCCGCATAACAGCTGTAGATACTAACGTGCCGTTTATCAGTATGGAACCCCGCCCGTTCAGATTAAATTGACGAGATATGACGACTTGGTTTTCATCATATGCAATATGGTTTGCCTCAAGGATTTTCTCCAGTGCCGGATTTCCGGTAAAAAAGAACGCGCCCTCAACTAAAAATGAATCTGTGCCTTGCCGCACAAATTCCGCCGATGCGCGTTTTCCTGCCAGCATGCCGATGGCGTCAAGAAGAATAGATTTTCCTGCGCCGGTTTCACCGGTAAATATAGTGACGCCTTCAGCAAAAACAATATGCAAATCTTCTATCAATGCAAAATTCTGAATATGCAGCGATTGCAGCATAAAAGCCTCATTCCTTCATTAGCGAAACAATAAGTTTTACAAGTTGTGACACGGTATCTTGATTATTTGTAATAATTAATATGGTATCATCTCCGGCAATTGTCCCTATGACACTTTCCCATTTTGCATGATCAATAGCCGATGCCACCATATTAGCAGAACCCGGAAGAGTATGTAACACAATTTGATTTAAACAAAAATCAACACGTACGATAGAATCTTGAAATAATCGAGCCATACGGTTTTTAGACATAAGAATATTTTGTTCAGGTGATAATGCATATCGGTAATGTCCATCACTCGTAGGCACCTTAATAAGCATTAGTTCCTTGATATCGCGGGAAACCGTAGCCTGCGTTACTTCTATGCCTTCTTGCTGCAAAGCCTTTGCCAATTCTTCCTGTGTCTCTATCGGCCTGGATTGGACGATTTCTTTAATTTTAGTATACCTAAATCTCTTCATTTTTACCCTCTTTTCTGAATAATATATAAAATTGGTGGGTTGTGTATTTGATTTAAAGGCTGCCAATATGATACATCATATTCTTTCTGCGGCACATGCTGCAAAAATTTCTTTAAAGCATGCTGCTCTTCTTCTCCTGCTGGTGTACCTGGATAGGCTGCTAACATAATTATGCCATTTTTCGCAATTTTATTCAAGCATATTTTACATGCATTTATAGTCGTTGCGCTTTGCGTATAAATGGCATGATCTCCTGCCGGCAAGTAACCTAAATTGAATACAGCCACGTCTAAAGGTTCTGTAATCTGCGTAACAAGTTGATCATGCGATCCTACTCCATATATAATATGCAGGTATTCCCTGTCTTTTCCAGACATATTTTTTTTTGTTTGTTCAATGGCACAAGATTGAATATCAAAAGCATATAACTGTGCCGATTGATTCATATGCTGTGCTAAAAACATGGTATCATGCCCATTGCCGCACGTCATATCAACAAGTACTTTTGCCTTCGGAATATAGGGAAGTAAAAGTGCATGTGCCATAGTAACAGCATTTTTTAACGGAAAAGTTTCTATCATCATTTCGTTCCCATAAGTTTAGTAAATAAATTTTTGTAAAAATAATTTTTATTAAACCGCATAAGTTTTAACGTCCTGTCAGATTTTCGAATATGCAGCGTCATATCCTTAGTAAATTCCAAATCCACCATGCCATCCACAGAAATACGAATACTATTACGATTATTGGCTGCCGTAAAGCTGACACGGTCCGTATCGCTTAAAATCAAGGGAACTTTAAGCAGCAGATGCGGACAAATAGGTGTTACCATTAAACACGGTGCTGACGGTGCTACAATCGGCCCGCCACTGGAAAAAGTATAACCGGTACTGCCGGTCGGCGTGGAAATAATAATGCCATCACAAGGATATTGTTGAATAAAGTCATGATTAATATACATATCGAGACGAATAAGCTTTCCTACATTGCCATGACCGACAACTATATCATTTAACGCTTCCGGCATAATTTGAACAGATCCATCTTCCAAGCAAAGATCAGCTTGAAGCATCATTCGTTCTTCAATAAAAAATCGTCCTTCCAAAATGTCTTTAAGACGGTTTTCCAATGACTCTGTCTCCACTTCGTACAAAAATCCCAAAGAACCAATATTGACTCCGCAAATAGGAACACCACTGCCGGCAAATTCGCGAGCCAGTTTAAGTATGGTTCCATCTCCCCCCAAAACCATCGCAACATCAATAGAATTAAAGATAATCCCTCTTGGTTTTAAATGTGCCTCAGGAATTTCTTTGAAAATGGATTGTTTACCATTGCGTACATCTTCCGGCAAATAAAAATCTACTTGATATTGCAAACATAATTCCATAAGTTCATGAACTAAAGGAGCACTTTCTTCTTTTACCAGATTAGGAAATATACCAATTCTCATACTATCACCTACATTTGATGGGATTTCTCCACAATATCGTCTATCATATCCTCTGTAATTTCATTATGCTTTGCTATATTCTTGCAACTATATAGTAAATATTCTATATTGCCCTCAGCGCCTTTTATGGGAGAAAAAGTCAAGGCCAGCGGAGATAGTCCTTCTGCCGCAATTCCGTTCGTAACATGGCGGATAACATACCGGTGGATATCTCTATCACGAACAATACCACCTTTTCCCACATGTTCCCGTCCAGCTTCAAACTGCGGTTTAATTAGAGTCACCATAGTACCGTTCTCCTTCAAAAGCGGTACAACGGCAGGCATTATTTTTAAAAGAGAAATAAAAGACACATCAATGGAGATAAAATCAACTGCTTCTCCTAAATCTTCTAATGTCACATTGCGAATATTGGTCCGCTCCATATTTATTACACGTTCATCCGTACGTAGTTTCCATGCTAGTTGTCCATATCCAACATCAACAGCATATACTTTTTTTGCTCCATTTTGCAGAGCACAATCTGTAAAACCACCAGTAGAAGCACCTATATCCATCATAACCGCTCCCTGTAAATCAATAGGAAAAGCTGACAATGCTTTTTCCAGCTTGAGCCCCCCCCTGCCTACATACGGAATAGGATTTCCTTTCACAATAATCTCCGCTTCTACATCTATTTTGGTGCCGGCTTTATCTACACGTTGATTTCTGACAAAAACCAGCCCGGCCATAATTGTTGCCTTCGCTTTTTCGCGACTCTCTGAAAGGCCGCGAGATACAAGCAATGTGTCTAATCGTTCTTTCATTATCCTACCCTCTTAATTCACCCTTACCAACATATATTCTACTAATTCTTTCAATATCCTGGCTCTGTCGCCGAACGGCTTCAGTGAAGCACTGGCTGATTCAGCGGCTTGACGTGCCAGGCGTCGTGCTTCTTCTAAGGAGAAAATAGTTGCATATGTTGCTTTTTTATTTTTTTCATCACTGCCAACCGGTTTTCCTAATACATGGGAATCACCTACTACATCAAGAATATCATCGGTAATTTGAAAAGTAAGTCCCATATAAAGAGCATAATCATCCAGTGCATTCCGTTCTTCCTGCGTCGCATCTCCTAAAATTGCAGCAATATCAATTGCTGTTTTAAAAATAACTCCTGTTTTAGCCTTATGAAGCAACTTTAATCCATCAATGCCGATTTCCATATTCCCTTCCGATTCAAGATCAAAAGCCTGTCCGCCCACCATACCTGCAGGTCCTGCAGCCTGTGCAAATGTCGAAATAATAGTCGCAATTTTTGAAGATTCTATCTGTTTTTGGCTGGCCATTAATTCAAACGCATACGTCAATAAGCCATCTCCCGCCAAAATTGCCATTCCCTCTCCGTACACTTTATGATTTGTTAAGTTCCCGCGTCTATAATCATCATTATCCATGGCAGGCAAATCGTCATGAATCAAGGAATACGTATGAACACATTCCAATGCACACGCCATGTCCAGATAAGGCCGCGGATTTTTTCCCAGCATCTCAATAACCGCAAGCATTAAGATTGGACGAATCCGTTTGCCGCCGCCATTAAGGCTGTAATTCATAGATTCATAGAGTGTCTCAAAGGCTTTGACATCGGTACACAGCAATTCTTTCAGCCGTGCATCAATATGTTTTTTCTGTTCTTCCATATACTCTTGCAGCATCATAGGTCTAACGTCCCTTCTTCGGTTACCCCATTGGCACTGTTATTCTCTTCTTTTTGTGCGTCAACATGAACAGCCATCAATGCTTCCACTCGCTGCTTTGCATATTCCAGTGCGCTTTCACATTCCTGCGACACTTTAACAGCTTTTTCAAACAAATCCAGAGATTCTTTCAATGTTAAATTAGGAGTTTCCAGCGCTTTAACCAATTGTTCCAGCTGTTCATAATTATTTTCAAAATTTTTTAATTTATCTATTCCTTTTGCCATGAATTGTTACCTCTTTCACATCCGTCGTAATCAAACCATCGACTAATTGTATATATAAAGGCTTTTCTTTGGAAACGCTATGTATATCCGAAATAATATGACCATCCTGTTCCAGTTGTCCATACCCTTTGCGCACAAGCACGATAGGGTTCATTGCTTCCAGTCCTGCTTTCAATTCAGCACATTTTTTTAAATTATCAGCGTAACATAAGTTGAATTGCTGCAGTGTCGTATGCAAAAGATGTTCCACCTGTTGTTTTTTTAAAATCAGATACTCATCATACCGTTTTGGTTGTAATCCAGCAGTTGTTTTGATTACATCATGCTGCCAGCGCTCAAAACACAAAGAAATGGCATGATACGCAGATTCTGTCATTTCTGCTATATCCAACGCCATTTCATCAAAAGACGGAATAGCCAGCTCTGCTGCATGCGTAGGTGTCGCTGCTCGTACATCTGCTGCATAATCAGCCAGCGTTGTATCTGTTTCATGTCCTATAGCGGTTATAATAGGAATTTCAGAATGATAAATTGCCTGTACCACTGCCGGATGATTAAAGCACCATAAATCCTCCATAGAGCCACCGCCGCGGGCAAGAATAAGTACATCCAGATGCGAATCAGCACCTGCTGAAGCAATTTTCTGCGCAATTATAGTTTCTACTCCGACGCCTTGCACCGGAATGGGAAAAAGTTCAATCTGCACATAAGGATTTCGTTCTGCTGCGATTTTATGAATATCATGTAATACAGCACCCGTCTTAGAAGTAAGGATACCTATAGTCCAAGGAAATCTAGGCAGCGGCTTTTTATGTTCCGTATCAAAATAGCCTTCTGCCGCCAGTTCCTTTTTTACCTTTTCATATTCTGCCTGAAGTTTTCCTACACCCTGAGAAAAAAGACGTTCTATAATAAAAGATACTGAACCTGCTTTTTCATACACCTGAACCGCTCCAATAACAACGACATGATCCCCTTCACAAACATTATCCATAGAACGACCTGCCCGTCCGGCGAATAAAATTGCATGAATAGAACAATTGTCATCTCTTAAATTCATATAATAATGTCCATTAGATGCACGTTTCAGTCCAATAATATTTCCTTCCATCGCTACGCTTTGAAGTTTATAGTCTTTATAAACATCTTCTTTAATGCGTCGAACTACATCTGTTACAGATGCATATTTCATCATTTTTTCTCCTTCTGATATGCATAGGACGCCCAAAAAGCCGCCCCAGTTGCATTATCAGCACTATAACACGGTTCAGCTGTATCTATGCGTATATCATGTATACCACCATAATGAATCAGACACTCTCGCAAATATGTGTTTGATAAGACACCCCCTGCCGCAACAAGCCGCTCCATTCCTCTTTCACAACCGAAATCAAGGAGTTTTTCCAATCCGTTCCAAATAGTTGAAAGTGTCCATTTAGCGATTTTTGTCATATCATAACTTTTTTCTGCCATATACCTCTGCGCTTGGGATTCCGGTCCGGAAAAACTGATTTCCCCACTTTTATAAAATACAGGTGCCCCTCGGACAACAGCAGAATATTGCTGTGCTAAAGTATCTATCGCAGACCCGGCAGGAAAGGAAAGTCCCATCGCCACCCCTACCCGATCCACAAATTGTCCGGCACTAATATCACTGCTGCCGCCAATTCGTGTAATTGACAAGCCCCGTTCATCGGGAGATACGTATAAAAAATCTGTGGTTCCTCCAGAAAGGTGTAATCCATAAAAAGGTTCTATCCCTATTTTTTTTAAATTGCGCAGTACTGCAAATAAATGATTTTCCTGATGACTAATCACATACAGCGGCACTCCCAGCACCGCCGCTAATGAACGAGCATATCCATAGCCCGAATAAAACGCCGGCATATAAGAATCTTCGCGCCGGCGGGGTTTATCGGTGACCCCAATAGCACGAATATCCATATAATCTCGCAACGAAGTACTTAATTTTTCAAAAAGTTCTGGTAAGTTCCGCGTATGCTGATAAACCATATTGGATTGCGCTAACCCGCGTCCACCCTTAGCTACTTCAAGAATTTTTCGTTCATCAGCAATGACACGATACGTCTCATCTACAAGAGAAACAGAAGTTGTATAACAACTCGTATCAATGCCCAAATAGGTATTCATCTATCTTTTATCCTTTACATACGCACCTAAAATACCATTGACAAAGCGTGAAGAAGCAGGACCGCCATACCTTTTAGCCAACCGTACCGCTTCATTAAGAACAATAGATTCTTCAATATTTTCCTTAGGATACAACAGTTCACAAAGAGACATCCGCATAATATTTTTATCTGTTCTATCCATTTGTGACAAATCCCATTTTTTGGAATAATGACCGATAATTTCATCAAATTCCGCCATATGCTGCCGCGTTGTTTCCACTAAGTAGGTACAATAGACATTCTCATCCTGCATTGTCAAATCATCATTTTCTTCAAATGCGTCCTGTTCATCTGCCGTATTGGTTTCCAATATTTCACTTTCTGTATACTGTATGTCGTTTTCCTCATGAAATTCCCGAGAAAACAAAATTTGCAGCGCCTGTTGACGCGCTTTATATCTGCTCACGCTGACCTCCCGTTTTCTATATAATCTTAGTCCGCAATATCAGGTCTTCAATAGTAACATCAATACGAAGATCCTTTGGTTCAATCATAGTTTGCAATCTGTTTCCTATAATCTGTTGAACTTGGAAAGCAAGCTGCTCCAAGTTTTCTCCATAATAAGCTATAATATGAATATCAACAGCTAACCCCGCATCGGTCTGTATTACTGTAATTCCCCGCGCCCTTTGTCCATTAAAGCGAGCACGTAGAGAAGTACTGACTCCAGCCACTCCGGGAACTTCCATAGCCGCCAGCTTAACTAAATTAACCAATACCGTATCTGCTATTTCATAGTGGAGGATTTGTTCTTTATCTATCATGGTCATCCCTCATTTCCATCGCGGCAGAAGGCTGTGTAAAGTCAATTCCTTGGACAACAATGTGAACGGCTGCCACACTGTATCCTGTCATTTGTTCCACTGTATCTTTTACAATTTTCTGAACTTGTAATGCCACGTCAGGAATACGGCATCCATATTGTACAATAAGCCGGATCGTAACTTCTGCCACATGACCTTCAAGATGTACGGTCACACCAGCGGCTAAATTCTCCCGTCCCAGTTTAGCCGCCACACCTTCTGCCATGCTGGCAGCAAGTGAAACAACTTGATCTACCGTTTCTGCAGCCTGTGCCGCAATAACTGCAATGGCACGCTCTGATATAGATATAGTTCCTGCATATTGATCGTTTGTTGTATTCATAGGCATCCTCATTAGTCATTTGTGCTGAAAAAGCGATGAGGATCTCATCGCTTTTTTTTATTCATTATGCTCTTCCCATATATTCGCCGGTTCTCGTATCAATCTGAAGAAGTTCGCCCTCATTGATAAATAACGGAACTTTGACAACATATCCCGTTTCCAATGTTGCCGGTTTACTGCCGCCAGTCGCTGTGTCACCACGAACACCGGGATCTGTTTCAACAACTTTAAGTTCTACAGCTGCCGGTAAATCTATACCGATAACACGATTTTGGAACAACATCATAGTAACATTCATTTCTTCCTTTAAGAAATGAATCGCCGTACCCAGCGTTTCTTTCTGCAATTCAAGTTGTTCATATGTTTCGTTATCCATAAAGCAGTATGCCCCTTCACTTTCGTAAAGGTACTGCATCTGCCGGCGGTCTACGTGACCTTCTTGTACTTTTTCGCCAGCATTCCATGTGCGTTCTACCACCGCACCTGTTTCCAGATTCTTTATTTTGGCACGAACAAAAGCGGCCCCTTTACCCGGCTTAACATGTTGAAACTCAACAACCTGCCATACCCTACCATCAATTTCAATCGTTACACCTGGTCTTAAATCATTACTTGAAATCATAAATGTCTCCTCCTACTATGAAAGCTCTACCAACTCTTTCGGTGTTTTCGTTAAAATCTCACAGCCATGAGCCGTGACGACAACAGAATCCTCAATTCGGACTCCATACTTGCCTTCTATGTACAGCCCCGGTTCAACCGTGACTATCATATTCTCCTGTAATATAGTTTCTGCCTTGGGAGATAATACAGGCTGCTCATGAATTTCCAGACCAGTACCATGACCTAATGCATGAGTAAAATATGTTCCCACCGCATGGTCTATGAAAAACTGCCGTATGGTCTCATCTGCTTCACGACAAGACAGTCCTGCACGAATAATAGATACACCTAACTGCTGCGCCTCCAAAACAAGACCATAAAATTCTTTTTGTTCCTGTGACGCTCTTCCGGCAACAACCGTCCGTGTCATATCGGAATGATATCCGTCTATGACTGCACCAAAATCAAAGGTCACAAAATCACCATCATCTACAACTTTCTGAGAAGCTGTGCCATGCGGCATTGCAGAGCGAGCTCCAGAAGCAACAATCGTAGTAAATGACTTTTCTTCAGATCCCAGCAACAACATCGAACTTTCCAGCCGTGCACACAATTCACATTCTGTAACTCCTGGTTTAATATACGGCATTAATTGATTAAACGCCTTATCCGCTATAATGCTGGCTTCACGAGTTGACTGCAATTCAGATACTGTTTTTACCGCACGTAAAAAGGAAAACGCACATCCTACAAAGCGACTTTCTTCTGCATGCGCTGTAATACCTTCATACGCTGCAAGGGTCAAATAATTTTTTTCATATCCAACAACATGCATACTATTTTCTTTTATAAAGCAGCCGATACACTCCAGTAAACGACCTTCATGATTTTTTATATCACACTCTATTCCGGATTGCTGCGCTGCCTGTTCTGTATACCGGGAATCAGTCCACAAGACGGGCTTTCCTTCCGTCATTAGGACTAAGGCTCCCTCTCCTCCCGTAAACCCGCTAAAATAACGTAGATTTTCCGGTTGCATAATTACTGCTCCATCTGCAGCCTGTTCTATTAAAAACTGCCGTAACCGTGCTATTCTTTCTTTGATCATTTTTATCACCCATAATTATTCATTACACTCTATAATAGCATATATTAATGTATTTGAATAGTTTTTTATACATTATTGAAAGGGCAATTCCCGCTCCTCTTCTGTCAATATGCGAATTTCACCATAATGCAGCGTTTCATCCAGTACCAACTGCCCGATTTGCATTCTTCGCAAAGCCGTTACAGTAAGTCCCACTGCCGCACACATACGTTTAATTTGATGAAATTTTCCCTCATGAATGACTATCCGTAATGTATAATCTCCTATTTTTTCTGCTACTGCCGGCTGACATAAAAAACCATCGGTCAACACAATGCCTCTCTGAAATTGGAAATTAATATCGTCAGGAATAGTTCCTGTAACTACGGCCTCATAGATTTTATTAATTTCTTTTTTTGGTGAAGTAATACGATGTGCCCAATCACCATCATTGGTAAGCAACAGCAAACCGGTTGTATCTTTATCCAATCGGCCAACGGGAAACATTCCTGTTCCTTTATAGCATGGAGGCAGTAAATCCAAAACAGTTTTCGAAAAATGATCTCTGGTAGCTGACAATATGTTTTCTGGTTTATGAAGCATTACATAGTGAAACGGAGTATAGAAAACAGGTCTGCCGTCTACAGCAACAACACTTTTTTCAAAATCAACTTTTGTTGCCGAATTTACACACACACTGCCATTTATAGTCACACTGCCGCTCTTGCACAAGTGTTTAATTTCCTTGCGCGTGCCCTCGCCGCTATGCCCCAATAATTTATCCAGTCGTATCAATTTTGTCATTTCCTGTTTTTCCGATTCACTCATAACGTTACCATATTAGACCACTGCATCTGATATCCCACCGTACCTTGCAGATGGTCCGTACAATTCATAAGTGTCATAACGTTTTTATCGCCATGATACTCAATAATGTTAAATGCTGTATTATATTGCTGAAATGCCCAGATACGGCCCATTTCCAGTCCCAGCAATCCAAATAACAGACAGCGTATAGCTGCCCCATGAGACACTATCATGATAGTATCTCCAGATACATGATGCTGCAGCAATTCCTTTGTCTTTTCCGTAATGCGTTTTTCTACATCTCTAAACGATTCTCCTCCATGAGCCCGCATATTTCCTTCAGAATCATAGAATGCTTCAATTTCGCCGGGCCAGCGTGTCGTAATCTCGCTATAGGTATGCTTTTCCCAAACACCAAAATTAATTTCTCGCAAGTCATCATACGCTTTTACGAAAAGATCATGTGGTTCAGCAATGATTTCCGCTGTCCGTTTGGCTCTCGATAAAGTACTGCTGTAAACTGCATCAAAGTGGACATCCTCAAGAAATCTGCTTAAGCACTCTGCCTGCATAATTCCGGTTTTATTAAGGGGCACATCAGTTGTTCCTTGATACCACTGCTGCGCATTACCATCAGTTTCACCGTGACGTACTAAGTATAACTTGATCATAAAATAATTCCTCCTACATAAACTTGTTTTTATTTTGTACCCATCAATACTCCCAATAATACCATTTCTGTAAATTCCGTAACAGCACCATATGTATCTCCTGTTAGTCCACCCAATTTACGCAATATATATATATCAGAAAAAAACGTTATTCCACTTGCAGCCGTCAATAGAAGCAAATAATGCCACCCGCTGCAAACCAGTGGCAGAAGTGCTAATGCAAAGCCAATAGGCAATGCCCCTTTCGGTGCATATTCCTTAAACGCTCGTCCCAATCCTGATTTACGTGCATACGGGAATCCAAAAATACTAATAAGCGTCCCAAAACGAGCCGCTGTAGGAACACCTATCAACGTCAATACTGCCGATCCATCATTTGCAAAAAAACATATTTTCAGCAAAACGAGCCATACAAAAGCTATGACACCATTAGCACCCACCCGGCTATCCTTCATAATTTCCAGCATACGATTTCTATTTTGTCCAGAAAAAATACCATCTGCTGTATCCATATATCCGTCGGCATGCAGACCCCCGGTAATATAAAACCAAGCAGCTACAACTACAATAGCTAAATAAATTCCAGATAAAAAATAAGATGCCGCCATATATACGATAGATAGAAAAAAGCCAATCATCATTCCCACTATCGGAAACCAAATCACAGCCTTGCCAAAATCACGATCACTCCATACCGTTTGCTGTACAATATGGATACGAGATAAAAATTGCAGCGCAATAAAAAAAGATTTCACAGCGTATCCTCCTGCACGTCTGGCAAGATAACCTGAAGCCCTTTCATTTCCACTGTCACCCCGCTGACTGTAAAATACAGCTGTGCAGCCGCTTTCGCTACACGTTGATTAACACATCCCATAATATCACGATAACAGCGAGTCATGGCATCCATAGGAACAATACCGCTTCCTAACTCATTGCTTACAAAAATAACCTGCTTACAAGGAACAGCTTGGATTGATTTCATGATAACATCCAATTCCTGCATAGCCAAATCATATACTTCAGAAATATCGTATTCTGCATGGCAAAGAATAAAGTTGGAAAAATACAACGTTAAACAATCAATCAAAACAGCATCCGTACAGTTAAGGATGTTTCCTATTTCTGCGGCCAATCCCTGCGGCACTTCATAGGTATGCCAAGATGCCGGGCGCCGTTCACGATGCCTTTCGATTCGCTGCCTCATTTCTATATCCAAAGCTTGTGCCGTTGCAATATACGCTTTGGTCCCTCGATACGAGGCTAACAGCCGTTCTGCAAATACACTTTTTCCACTGCGGGAACCTCCCGTAACAAGTACTATTTTTGATTTCATGATACCCTCTGTAATTCTATATTTTCTATTTATATATAATAATACATGTAACTATTTTAACACAATGAGGGACAGTAACGAAATATAAATACATCTCGTTATTGTCCCGCTGACGAATCATTTAATCACGGCAGTACCTACAGTCTGAATTGTCTAAATAAATAGTTTCCACATGTTGCAGCTATCCGTCATTTCACTCATCCCACATTATTTTTTCATTTCTGTAAACAAGTGGAACATTTCCGGTAAAACGATTTTATCCATTCCTATTTTTATAAGCCGTGCAGCACCCGGCAGACAAAACACCAAACACTGATGGATAACACCCGCACAAGAGCGATAGGCAATTGATTGTACCCCGCAATCTTCCCGATAAGCAAATAAAGTCAGCATTTCATCAAACGCCGGAATTATCTTGTCAAATAACGGTTCAATGGTTTCCATCGTTACATCGCGCTTAGCCAGCCCTGTCCCGCCACTAGTAATAATCATATCCACACTGCAGGTCCAATTATGGATATGCTTCAGGATTTCCTCCTTATCATCTCTCACTATAGCATAATCGACAACTTGATGCCCATAATTTGTAAGTCCTGATTGAATTGCTAATCCATTCGTATCATTTGAAAAAGTACGGCTATTACTGACAGTTAGTATAGCCGCCCGCAAAGGGTGTTCTTCTGTAGCTTGTTTTCCCAAATTCAATTCCTCCTTTATATATTAAGGTATAACTATATCTACATAATTTTTTGTATACGCTTCAACTGAATCCGCCATAGATTTTCCCTCTACCAGTGCTTTTAGATATACCGGCATAAATTGTTCTCCATCAACAGATCCTTCAAATTGCCCCATTCCTCTGCGGGTAGAAACAGTAATGTTTTTCAGCCCTACACCAATACTAATCAATCGATCTCCGCTCAAAGCAGGCGAAAAAGGAGCTGTATCCCAAACAATATTCACTTTATCTGCCCAAGGCGCTTCTGCAGCATCACCGCGAATATCCGCAGCAACAACGACTCCATTGCAAATAGCTTCTTCTACGGCACGATTGACAAAACGTACATATTCTGGTGATGCTGCGAAGGCTGACGATGAAATATACAACAATAAATAATCTTCCCAAAATACTTTCGTCGCTAAGAAAAAATCTTTGGGAACTGTTCCGCTTGTTTGTACAAAATCATCATTCCATCTATTTTCCCCGCATATATCTTTTCCTCTCTCAAACGCATTAACCGGAAAAATCGAACATCCTGCCTTTTTAAAAGCCGTTGTCACAATCATATCACTATGACGCGGTAATACCATGCGATGGTAATCCCATCGTGAAAAAGGCAAGCCTATATATAGTACATCCAACAAAATCACATCCTGTTCCTTATCTATAAATCTATTCTACCATAAAAGTAAAAACTACTACCAAAATTTTTAAAAAGTTTATTAGAAATTCATTGTCCGAAAATAAAATATTATTCCATTATATGGCGTATCTGTTATAATATAATGGTAGTGAAAATAATGAAAGGAGAATTGCCATGTACAAAAAAATTCTCGCTCTCTTGGTAACATTCCTTGCTATAGGCAGCATGCTCGTCTCTGCCATGTTTTTCGACGATAATCCTCGTTATATACAGGTAGGGCATAGTGATACGACTATATCTTATATGGATATGAATTCCATTCAATCTATCCGATATGATCCTCCGTTTTATATGATTCGCGCAACTGTAATTACCTATGATTACACTCGTAACACAGCTACTGGATTTGAAAACAATTTTTTTTATAATTTCAATGCACAAACAGTCAAGGCACAGTTGATTGGCGCTTATTCGTATGACACAATAGGCAAAGCCGTTTCACGGCAGCAATTCGACGGTCAGGACCCGAATCTTTGTGATCAATATTCAGTAAATGGAATCGCTGCGAATAAAGCTTTCTTTAATTGCTACAATATGACTTTTTACCACAATTTCAATAAAACACCAAAAAAGGAATGATAGGAATGGATACTCTATTACATTATGCCGGCATGCTTATCACTATTGCCTTTATAGCCGCTGTGCTATATTCACTCTTTCTCACTATACGCAAACGTAAACGCAAAAAAGAGAAAGAAAGTGAAATTGAAAACTATGTGCACGTAAAAGTCAAAAACCTGCATCAGTATGATATTAAACCTGAAAACGGCTATTATAAATATCCGTTGACGCCTACTGACTATACACGCCGATTTCCGCAGCGGTTTACTTCTGTTTCTCTGGAACTCGCTAATGATCAGCCTTATTCTATTTGCCTAATTGGTTTTACTGAATTTGAAAACGGTGAAATGAAAGATAGGCACTATTTTTATGTACAACCGCCAGAAAACAACGTTTCCGATACGTCGCCGGTATCTTGGGATGAAGTACGAAAGGCCTATGAATTTGGTGAATATTGGGAAGCCGGGATGAAAAATTATTTTATCAATCACACCATTGTTGCTCATAATGCTTCGTATGTCATGGGCTGTATTACTCATGCTCTTAAAATATTTGGCATCGAACCCCCTCGTTTTCAATATATAGATACGCTGGAAATCGCAAAAAAATATTATGACTTTAAATCCAACCAGCTGGAAACAATTTGTGATGAAATGGGTATAGAAGTAGAAACTCACAACTCCCTCAGTGAATCTACTGCAATCGGTCAATTTTTAATTTTTGCAAAAAAGGACTTTCCTGTATTTTTGCCACACATTTATTATACAAACGGCAGCGCTACAGAAGAAGAAATTCTAGCCAGTGCAATTTCTTCAGTGGAAAGAGAAGAAGCTACACCAAAAGAAATGTTTGCACCGCATCCGGTAACCGAAGAGCATCTGCAAAAATTACTGCAAAAAAAATATCTTATCCGCGGAGAAAAATCCGGTACCTATTATGCTACCAATACAGGTTTAGATTTTGCTGAAGATATTGATAAATTCGAAACAAAAAAAAAAGAGAAAGTGACCGCTTCAACAGTTTTGAGTTTTGAGTATAAAGCAAAAGGAGATCGAGTAACTCGAATGTCCCATCAGGTAAATAAAAAATCATAAAACATAGCAAGCAACGGCCGTTCTAGAAATATATTTTTAAATACGGCCGTTTTTTTTGCTGCGTTTGTAACACTCTATGTATCAAAAAATAACAGAAAAAAACACATATATTCATTTTTCATGCCTATTACACCAACCGAACCATTTTTAACCCGTATTGTACTCCCAGTATCAGTAAAAGCATTCCCACATTTACTGCGGTAAACACAATAAGATAGCGGCTTTTGCGGCTAAATAAAAGTTTCGTATACACTTTAAAAGAAATAATACTTGCCATAGAAGCTATAATAGTACCCAATCCACCAATATTAACACCTAACAACAGGGGAACCATATCATTGGTATAATGAGACAACATAACGGCAGCCGGAACATTACTCAAAATCTGGCTCAAAAGCAGCGATATAAAAAACTCATTTCCTTTCACTATATGTACTGCCCATGTCTGCATTATCGTGATTTGAGATAAATTTCCAACACCAATAAATAAAAACACAAACAAAAGCAATAATTTGTAATCTATATCAAAAAGTATTTTTTTATCTAGTATTAGTACTGCGGGAAACACTACAAAAAAAAGACTATATGCTGATAAAATCCGTAAAACTGTAAGCACACAAAGGAAAAAAAGTCCGTATAACAAATATAAATGTACCTTTGGAATAATAAGTTTTTCTTGAACAGGCATCTCTATTTTTCTATCAGCTGCTACATAATAGGTTGCTCCATATAAAAGAATCGCGCTAAGCAATACCGTAGGACCTGTATAAAAAAGAAATTCATCTGCACGCATCCCATAAAAACTGTAGATATATAAATTTTGGGGATTCCCAATAGGAGTAAACATACTCCCTAAATTAGCCGCTGCCGTTTGCATCACAATCGTAAAAATATAATATCCGCGAAGCCGCACTTCCTTCAAAACAAGAACTGTCATCGGAACAAACGTAATTAAGGCTATATCATTCGTTATTATCATGGAACTAAAAAAACAAATAAAAATCAGTATACGAACTACCTGTCTAGCTGTATCTGCTTTGGAAAACACGATACGGCACAATTGAAAAAACATACCGCTACGCCTAAATCCTGCTACAACTGCCATCATGCAAAACAATAAAAGCAATAATGGCACATTCATTTCTTCAAATACGTTTTTCCATGAAAAAGGAACAATACTAGTAGTCAGCAATGCGAACACCAAAGCGATTGTCACATCTATATTCTTTTTTAAATACGTAATCATGATCATATGTTTATCCCCCCTCTCGGATGTGTTCATGATATCATAAGAATATTTGAAAAACAAAGATAAAATCGCACATAATGTATATCCAGACTGCTGTACATAAAAATCCCTTCATGTCACATTTCATTCCATGAAGGGAAGTAAACATAGGTTTTATATTGTTTTATTTATCCACTGGACTGCATCGTCCATCATATTCGTAGTCACAAAATGACAGAGCCCTGGATATGTCTGGAAATCGCTGTTTATCTCTGCACAACCGGACAATTTTTCCATATACATTTTCTGAGCGGCATTGTCTACTGTTGGATCAGCTCCGCCATTAAGTGCAAGCACTGAACGACCGTTAAGTTGATCTATATGGGTATATGGATCAAGCACATTGATTTTTTTCATTATTTCAAAAAATTCTTTAGGTTTGTCTATATGCAAAGCGGCACGAAACCGGCGTTCCGATTCATCCCACCATCCAGACCCATTGAGAGATACCGCCGTATTGTATTCCTGACAATGCGTCATCACCCCCAACGCTGAAATTCCTCCCATAGAATGCCCCATAACAGCCAGCGGTATACGAGGTTTCCAGGTTTTAATATAGGCCACAATTTGTGATGCTTCTTCTACATTTCGAAAAATTGTTTCCCAAAAAAGAGGATAGGAAGCTTCCGCGTTATAATCAATTGTCCCCCGTTCCCCATGATACATAGCATCGGGAATAATCACATCATAACAATACGCCGCCAAAACACGGCCTCGTAAAGACTGTAATTCTTTCTGTGATGACCAGCCATGATAAAACACAATGACACCTTTAGAAGATTCTCCACACGTAATTTGCAATGCCGGAATGCGATCAATCATAATTTTCTTTTCTTCTATCATGTTGTTTCCTTTCGAAATAGTGCATATATATTTCTGCTTACATCAGTAACGTTTTCTTTTTGAAAGTGGCGGCTGAAGAATCTCTGACCAAATTAAGCCCGCATAAATTTGTTGTGCTTGCGGTGGCAATTGACTCCAACGTGATTGTGAGGGTACAGGCTGCGATATAGTATTGACTGCAGCCGATATGGTTTCAGGCATTCCCTGACTAATGTGCATCGGTTGGGCCGGCAGTTCCTGTGGTACAGGGATTTTTTTATACGTCGGCACAGGAATCGATTGTTCAGCCGGCTGCTCCTGCTGTGTTTTGGTAAAAACCGGCGGCTGTTCTTTCTCCAATTCTGTCGACTTCTTGTCCGGAGAGGGAGAGCTCTCACCCGTCGGTCCTGGTTTGGGATTCCTGCGTGTCGGATACCGTCGTTTACGGCGCAATAAATCTGGCAATGAAACTACGATTGCAAAGACAATAATTACCCATAAAAAGTCCATAAAATCACCTTCTTATTTCTGAGGTTCTATTGACGGATCAGTTGGTGGTTGTGCCGGAGTCGTAGTTATCGTAGCTGCAGGGGGAAGTCCTGCTTTTGCTACAGCATTACGCATTTTTGTATCAGAAATGACATTACTCATATTATAGTAATCCATTACTCCCAGATTACCTTCCTTCAACGCCTGCGCCATAGCTAACGGCACTTCCGCTTGTGCTTCTACTACCTTAGCCTGCATTTCCTGCGTATATGCCTGCATTTCTTGTTCCCTAGCTACTGCCATCGCCCTGCGTTCTTCCGCTTTAGCTTGCGCAATTCTCTTATCAGCTTCAGCTTGGTCGGTTTGAAGTCTGGCACCAATATTACGACCTACGTCAACATCTGCGATATCAATGGATAAAATTTCAAATGCTGTACCCGCATCAAGTCCCTTATTAAGTACTGTTTTAGAAATTTTATCAGGATTTTCCAAAACCTGGGAATGATCTGTCGCCGAACCTACACTAGTAACAATGCCTTCTCCAACCCGGGCAATAACGGTTGCTTCTCCTGCCCCGCCAACGAGACGTTCAATATTGGCTCTAACCGTTACTCTAGCACGAACTTTTAGTTCAATCCCATTTTGTGCCACAGCCGAAATAAAAGGGGTTTCAATGACTTTAGGATTAACGCTCATTTGAACAGCCTCTAATACATCCCGTCCAGCAAGATCGATGGCACAAGCCCGTTCAAACGTAAGCGACATAGTGGCCCGATGCGCAGCTATTAAAGCATCCACTACCCGATCAACATCACCACCCGCTAAATAATGAGCTTCCAATTGATTCACATTAACATCAAGCCCCGCTTTATTGGCTTTGATAAGAGGCAAAATAATTTTCGTCGGCACAACTCGGCGCAGCCGCATTCCAATAAGATTTACAATACCAACAGATACCCCTGCAGCCATAGCAGATATCCATAATCCCAAAGGAACAAAATGTAAAAACAAGGACACCGCCACAATAGCTATAAAAATAATCAATAGGGGAAATGCAATAATAGTGAGTACTGACATAGAATTACCTCCTTTATATATAAATAATCCAATTTTAATTATCTTCTTGATTCCATATACATTATTTATTATGTTTTACAGGTTCAACAACAATACGTGTTCCTTCCACTTTAATAACGCGAACCTCAACACCGCGATTAATAAAGCCGCCATCAGAGACTGCGTCCACACGTTCTGTACCGATACGCACAGTACCTGACGGCCGCAAAATCGTAATCGTCTGTCCCCGTTTGTCCAAATATGCGCTTTTATCTGCCTGAGAAGTATATCCCTTATCCTTCGTTGACCGGGTCGTCAGCGCTAATTTAGCAATAAGCCTGCTTTTAGGCAGCCTGCGCCCCACAAAATAAAACAAGATAGCTGCAATGATAATTCCTCCGGCAATAATATAAGCGGCTGAAAGACCGGCCCCTAACATATAAAAAAGACTGCCGAAAAGCAACACAATTCCAACAATACCAAAAATACCAACTCCAGGCGTCGCCAGTTCCATCGCAATAAGAACAAGACTGGCAATAAAGGCGCCGATAACTTTTAAATCATTGTCTATCGTATCATCACCAGAATACATTAACAATACACCCAGTACAATGGCGGTAACAATGCCTACCCCCATACCGGCCATCTTGATTTCTGCAAGAACCGCTGCTAAAATAAGACCGACAAAAAGCGTCCGTACATAATCATTTTGAAGAAATCCGGCAATAGTATCTTTCCAATTACGTTCCACATATACAACATTCATATTGTCAAGGCTAAATTGATGTTGTACTCCTTCAATCGAAGAGACAGTCGCTTCAGACAGATTAAGTTGTTTCGCTTGAGCTTCTGACAGCGCCAATATCTGACCGGCTTCCGCATAATCCGGATAGCCTTTGGTTTTATCAACCATAGATTCTACCAGTCGCGGATTATGGCCCATATGAGATGCCGTCGCCGCAAATTCCGATTTTAAAGCAGCAATGTTTTTTTCCGTATCAGGAATAGGCTCTGCTGCACCAATACTGCTTCCCGGTGCCATAACAATATGCCGGCAGGAAATCGCAATCAAGGCTCCCGCTGACCACGCACGAGTATCTACATAAGCAATTGTCGGTATTGTCGTATTCTGCAGCATATCACGAATCTTCAACGCACTGTCAACACGACCTCCCAACGTATTGATCTGAACTATGACAGCATGATCCCCTTGTTCTTGGGCATCCGTTAGGCCTCTGCGGACTAACGCAACTTGACCGGCATTAATCTCTCCTTCAATGGCAATCACTCGGATATCCTGACTGCCTGCCGATACGGGCTGCACAACAATAAAACATACTGCAGCAAGCAAACATAAGACAATGACATGCAAACGAGATAATATGCCCATTTCTTCACCTCCCATCACAATTACTTCTATTTGTGTTCAAGCGTCCTCGTATGGGAAATGCCGTGAAAATAACCTACTTGTTTCAGTTGTTCCAGTTCTTCCTCTGAGATAGTACGAACTGCACTTTTCTCCAATTCTTTAATAGGTTTATCTTCAATGATATGAATTTTATCAACAACAGACTCATAAATATTATGAGGTTTATTTTCTTTTATCCATTCCAGCATATGATTCAGCCATTCACGACATGTCCATACATCAGTACCATGATTATGCCCACGTAAAATCTGCACTTGTTCCGATTCAGGAATTTTGTTTAAAAACCAGTTCCATTTTTCACGGGCAATAAGGTACATATAAAACTCATCAATCGGACGAACGTGTTGTTCATGTAATTCTAAGATATATCTGGACCAAAACAAACTCAGTGTCATTTTGAACCCTCCAACAAGTATCATTAAGTTAATCTTATGTATATTACATTATACTATACTTTGTCTATAGTGAAAAATCAAAAAAGTCATTTCCAGCAAAACGAATGCTAAAAATGACTTTTTATCCTATTCTTAGCAGAAAATAGCAGTAATTAAGCATTAATTTCATCAATTGTAAGTACAAAAGCCGGTGCATATTCCTTTAAAAAAATATCCACTTCCGGCATATGTAAACTTTTCAACTTCTCCTCAATCGTATGCAATGCTTGATCAAATTCATAGTTTCCCGCATTTTTTTCCTGCATGCACTTGAGATACGCACTCAAGGTATCTGCCGCTTTTACATATATCCACACAGGATCCTGCTCTGCATTTTTTATAAGCGGTTCATATGCCGCCCGCAGTTCCTTCGGCAATGTTAAGAGCAGCCGGTCTTGTGCCATTTTTTCTACTTCTCCGTAAGTACTTCGCATTTTTGAATTGAAATATTTCACTGGCGTCGGCATATCGCCGGTATAAACTTCGACAGCATCATGGTACATAGCTAACACAGCTGCCTGTTTTGCATCTACCGGTATATCATTGTTCTGATTATGCAGGAGACAGAGATGATAGGCAATCATCGCAGTCTGCAGTGCATGTTCTTGAATATTTTCATCTTGTACATTGCGCATGAGTCCCCAGCGACGGATAAACTTCATGCGGGCTAATATAGCAAAAAAACAACTCATATAAAGACCTCGTCACTTATCGATATAACCCTATAGCTTTACAGACGTTCTGATACGTTACATTCGCTTTTGCATGGGCTTTGGCAGCACCTTTTTCCAAAATTTTATCTAATTCCGGATCATGAATCAATTGTGTATACCGCTGCTGAATAGGTTCCAACACAGAAACAACTGCATCCGCAACATCCTTTTTAAAAGCACCATATCCTTTATCAGCATATGCAGCTGTAATTTGTTCGTGAGTTTGTTCTGTAACGGCTGCCAATATATCCATCAAATTAGAGATTCCCGGCTTATTTTTCACATCATAATGGACAGAGTTTTCACTGTCTGTTTGCGCACGTTTAATTTTCTTTTCTATATCTTTTGGTGCATCCAGCAAATAAATAGTTGCCGTCTGATTATCATCGGACTTACTCATTTTTTTTGTAGGTTCCTGGAGACTCATGACTCTAGTCCCATCATGACCAAGAAGAATATCCGGAACAGTAAATACATCTCCATATATGCGATTGAACCGCTGTGCCAAATCACGAGTAATTTCCATATGCTGTTTCTGATCATCACCCACGGGAACCAAATTCGTTTGATAAAGTAAAATATCAGCTGCCATCAGAGGCGGATATGTCAAAAGGCCTGCCGGAATAGAATCACCTTGTTTAGCAGATTTATCTTTATACTGCGTCATCCGTTCCAGTTCTCCTACATAAGAACTGCACGTCATAATCCAGCCTAACTGAACATGCTCAGGTACTTCCGACTGCACAAAAAGAGTAGATTTATCAGGATCAAGCCCGGAAGCAATATAAATGGCCGCCAGTGTACGTGTCCGTTCGTGAAGCATCTGTGGATCCTGCGGAACTGTAATAGCATGTTGATTTACTACACAATAATAACATTCATTATCCTTCTGAACTTTCGAAAAGTTGCGCAATGCACCTAAATAATTACCTAATGTAAGATTACCACTCGGCTGAATGCCGGAAAAAATAATGGACATATCTAATTCCTCCCTGTAATACATAAACAAAAAATCCTTTCACCCCCCTAAAAAAAGGGACGAAAGGAAAGATTTCCGCGGTACCACCCTGGTTGGCATACAGCCCGGCTCAAATACTTTCCAATAACGGTGAAAGCAAAACCGGTGGTGCCTACTTCAGCATTCGGACCACATCTCCCGGGTCCATTCCCACTGCCTGCTCATACCGAACTTCCACTGTCATCGGTTCGCTGCCAAGGCGTCTGCAATAGTACTCTTCCCGTTCATAGATTTCTTATTTTGACTGATTTTACTCTATCACGATACCTTCTCTCTGTCAAGGATAACTATTGTATATCCCCGATCCCTTACTGCAATATAAGCAGCATCACATTTACTTTTTTTAACAATAATGCCGAAAATATTTTTTTCTTCTTGACTTGGAGTATAATCAAAGTGATATGGTATAATTAATTATCAAATCCATTCTATAGGAGATTTTTATGAAAAAATATATAAAACTAGGGATACCGTTTATACTGTTTTTTGTTTGTATCATCCTTTATGTTTTAGTCCCCAGTGCATGGTCGATAAGCAGGCAGGCAGCCAGAGTTACCAAATCAGTAGCTGCACAGTATCAACTCACTGACAAAGTTGATGCTTTTAATATTCGTCAAGTTATTACATTTGACAGTACCACTTCGCGAACCATCATGTGGCAATCCGATTTAGCCGAAAAAAATGCAGTCATAGAATATCGTCAAAAAAACACGGACACGATTCTAACAATGCCGGCTTCTAATGAAATTTTTAATGATGACAAAACAACGACTTACATACATTCCGCTGAACTTACTCACCTAACCGCTGGCTCACGTTATGAATATCGTATCGGATACGATAAAAAACGCAGTGAATGGTTTCCCCTCTCACTGGCTTCAGAAAATACTTTTAAAGTGCTTATTTTTCCTGATTCTCAATCCAGTAATTATGATGTGTGGCGTGATACCGCACAAGCCGCATGGAAGGAAAATCAAGATGCTCAATTTTTTATAAATATGGGAGATTTGGTAGACAATGGCGAAGATCATACTCAGTGGAATTTATGGTTCGAAGCTGTCGAAAACATGATTTCTGCTATTCCTGTCGCTCCGGTTATGGGAAATCATGAAACATATGACCAAAATTGGGAAGTTCGTATGCCGACAGCGTATCTTCATATGTTCAACGTACCCAACACAGTCCCCTCTCTCTATCAGAATCAATTTTATTCTTTTGACTATGGCGATATCCATTTCGTCGTACTTAACACTCAAATTACAGAGATGTCACAATTTCAGCCACATCTGCTAGATGATGAAATCAATTGGTTTAAAGCAGACATGGCCCACACAAACAAAAAATGGAAAATTGTTTTGATGCATAAAGATCCACTGCAATATGCTTTTCAAAACCGCCCGCAGCCCCGTGCAGAAGGATTTTCTGCAGAAGGAAAAGAATTTATGCCGCTCTTCGATGCTTACAATATTGATATTGTTCTTTCCGCACATCTGCACACATACCGCAACCGTGGCCATATCCGCAACTTCCGGCGCGATAATACAGGCCCGCTGTATATTCTTACGGGTGTAGCAGGAAATGTTCGCTATCCTGAATTATGGAAGCAGCACTCCTTGGATGAAGTAATCGCCCCGCAACCGGAAACGGATAATTATCTAACAATGGAAGCAGGCGAACATACGCTGACATTTTCCTCTTATCTTCCCAACGGCCAAAAAATAGATACGATATCAATCAATAAATAAAAGAGGTTGAAATATACCAGTGCATCATCGCAGTGTTCTACCCCGGCTGTATAAAAAGTACCCTATTTCAATCTTTAAAACATATTGGAATAGGGTACTTTCTATGATATAATAAAAATTGTTCCATTGTTCTTTTAAAACAATTGGATATGAAAAGACAAGGAGGAATTTACCATGCCAGTTATTACGAAGGATACGGGTATTATTGAAGCTGTTCAGAAATATCCACAAATCATCGAAATTTTTCAGGCTTATGGTCTCGGTTGTATCGGCTGCATGGCCGCTCATTTCGAAACCATCGGTCAAGGCGCAGGCGCTCACGGTATTGATGTAGATGCTTTAATTGCCGACCTTAATGAATGTATTTCACAGCCTAAATAGGCAATTTACTTAAACACGAATTTCAAAAAACTACTTTTACACCATGTGTAAAAGTAGTTTTTTTATTGATCAATATTTTCAAACCTTTATGTTATCCTTGCCAAGAATACCTGCAGTAGCTCCTGATACTACTTTACTACGGAAGCACAACGTGCACAAAGAGTTGGGTGTTCTTGATCTGTCCCTACGGTATCACGATGTATCCAGCAGCGTTCACATTTTTCATGGGTGGATGGAGTTACAATGACACGAATATCTGTATGATCTTCACCGGCTGCAGCTTGTTCAGGTGCTAAATCAGTTCCTTCCACTAATTTCACTTCACTGACGATGAGAAGAATAGCCAGTTTATCGCTCCATTGACTAAGGAAAGCATAGTCTGCTCCATCTGCATAAATCGTAACCGCTGCATCCAGAGAATGCCCAATAGTATGATCCTTACGGGCTCCTTCAAGAATACGAGTCATATCACTGCGTAAAGACAACAATTTATTCCAGCGAGCTTCCAAATCAACATTCAGATACTCTTTATGTGCTTTCGGCCAATCTGTCAGCAGTACACTTTCTTCCTTACCCGCTATTTCTGGCATATACATCCAAACTTCTTCCGCGGTAAAGGACAACACAGGAGAAACAATTTTAACTAATGTATCAAGTATCCGATACATTACTGTCTGCGCACTTCGCCGAATAAGCGCATCGTCTTTTTCTGCATACAAACGATCTTTGATAATATCAAGATAAATAGAACTCAAATCCACAGTACAGAAATTATGTATCGCATGATACATCACATGAAATTGATAATTTTCATATGCTTCCGTCACCGTTTCATATACTTGTTCCATCCGAAGCAATGCCCATTTATCCAACTCTGTCATATTTTCATAATCAACAGAGTGAACTGCCGGATCGAAATCAGCCAAATTCCCCAGAAGGAATCGGAATGTATTGCGAATTTTACGATATACTTCACTGAGTTGTTTCAAAATTTTCGGGGACAACCGAATATCGCCTTGATAATCTGCTGATGATACCCAAAGCCGCATAACATCTGCACCAAATTGATCAATTATTTCCTGTGGCGCAACCGTATTTCCCACAGATTTACTCATTTTTTTACCTTCACCATCAACAGTAAAACCATGAGTCAAAACAGCTTTATACGGAGCATATCCATTAATAGCAACAGATGTCAACAGTGAGGAATTAAACCAGCCCCGATGCTGATCCGAACCTTCAAGATACATTTCACATGGATAATCAAGTTTAGGATCCGTGCAAAGTACTCCTTGATGTGTACATCCACTATCAAACCACACATCCATTATATCGGTTTCTTTTTTGAATTCTGTACCGCCGCACTCCGGACAAGTAAACCCATCCGGTAATAGTTCCTTTTCGTTATGACGCCACCATGCATCGGAACCTTCTACAGCAAACAATTTTTGCAGATGCTTGATCGTATCATCATTGATAATTGGCTTGCCGCATTTCTGGCAGTAAAAAATAGGAATCGGCACGCCCCATACACGCTGCCGGGAAATGCACCAGTCACCGCGATCGCGAATCATATTATAAATCCGGTCATGTCCCCATGATGGTATCCATTTTACGTGGTCGATTGCTTCCAATGCTTTCTGCCGATATCCATCTACAGAAGAAAACCATTGTTCAGTTGCTCTGTATATAATCGGATTTTTACAGCGCCAGCAATGTGCATATTGATGACGCAGCGAGCCTTTAGCGAATAATACACCCAATTCCGCTAGCCGTTTAATAATCGGTACATTCATATCAAAAGCAAATTTACCCTGATATTCTGGAACTTTGTCCGTATAACAGCCATCGGGGCCTACTGTACCAAGCGGTTTCAATCCCCAAGCAGAATATTTCATGCAAACATTGAAATCATCAACCCCATGATCCGGAGCCGTATGTACAAGACCTGTCCCCGCTTCCAATGTAACATGTTCTCCTAAGACAATGGGAACCTTGCGTGCTTCATAAAAAGGATGCTGGAACACAAGACCTTCCAACCGTTTCCCCTCTATCGCATCCGGCAGCACTTCGTATTCCTCAATTTTTCCTGCCTTCATTGTTTCATCTACAAGATCTTTAGCCATGAGGTAATATTCTTCACCAGCCTTGACCCAGACATATTCAAAATTTTCATTAGCACAAATAGCTACATTAGCAGGAATTGTCCAAGGGGTCGTCGTCCAAATAACAGCATACACTTTATCGGGATCAGCATTTTTCGGCATATGACAAGTAAGATCTACTGCAGGAAATTTTACATAAAGAGAAAAAGACTTGATTTCTTTATATTCTATTTCCGCTTCAGCCAGAGCTGTTTCGCAATGAGGACACCAATATACGGTTTTTAACCCCTTATATATATATCCCTTTTTGGCCATTTCACCAAACACGCCGATCTGTTCTACTTCAACATGCGGCATCAAGGTAAGATAGGGATGTTCCCAATCTCCTAAAACACCAAAACGGATAAAATCTTTACGCTGTTCATTAACACATTTCAGAGCATATTCCTTGCAACGCGCACGCAAATCGAGCGGTGCCATTTCATGCCGATTCAACCCTGTATTTTTAATAACTGCATGTTCAATAGGCAGTCCATGCGTATCCCAGCCAGGAACATATTTTGTGTAATACCCGTTCTGGGTCTTATATTTCATAATTATATCCTTGAGTACTTTATTCAAGGCATGACCAATATGCAGCTGACCGTTAGCGTACGGAGGTCCATCATGAAGAATAAACTTAGGCGCTCCTTCTCTCTTTTGCAAACGTTTTTCATAAATAGCATGTTCCTGCCAAAATTTAAGAAAATCCGGTTCCCTTTTCGGCAAATTGCCACGCATGGGGAATTCGGTTTCAGGCAAATGCAAAGTCTTACCGTAATCCATATTGTTGCCTCCTCTAAATAAATAAAACAAAATAACGCCTTCATCCCAAAAGGGACGAAGACGTTAATCACCGCGGTACCACCCTATTGACCGCATAACGGCCACTCAATGCCCATAACGACGCAACCCGGCGGCTGGCTCACAGCCACAGCTCTAAAGTGATCTGCTTATACCGCTGCCTCTCCGGGCTCTCACTATCCCCGATTCGCTGAAAAGGAGTGCTGGCATAAGCCGTCTTTTTCATTGCTTTTCCATATAAAATATGTATTTGTACATAGAGGTATTTTATATTTAAAAAAGCCCTTTGTCAATACCTATCGATAAACATTCTGTTTTATATTTATTGCAAAATTGCGCTGTTATCAGTAAAATATAAGTATCAAAAGGAGGCTTTATCATGACAGTCGTTGATACATTTGCAGATTTAGTCAAACATTCTAATAATATCGTTTTTTTCGGTGGAGCCGGTGTTTCCACAGAAAGCGGCATTCCTGACTTTCGAAGCGTCGATGGATTATATAATCAAACCTATAAATACCGCCCCGAAACAATTTTAAGTCATTCGTTTTATATGGATAACCCTGAAGAATTCTTTCGCTTTTATCATGATAAAATGCTTTGCCTTGATGCCAAACCTAACATGGCTCATATAAAATTAGCGGAACTAGAAAAAGCCGGTAAATTAAAAGCCATCATTACACAAAACATTGATGGTCTGCATCAACAAGCCGGCAGTACAAACGTATTGGAGTTACATGGTAGTGTCCATCGCAATTATTGTCTGCACTGCCATAAATTTTTTAATGCTCACTATATGGCTTCTGCTGTCGGTATCCCCAAATGCGATGCCTGCGGCGGATCTATTAAGCCAGATGTCGTACTGTATGAAGAGGGACTTGATGATGACGTTATTGAAAAATCATTGCATTATATTAGTCATGCCGACATGTTGATAATTGGCGGCACCTCTTTAGTTGTTTATCCAGCTGCCGGTCTTGTAAGATATTACAGCGGACATAAACTCGTATTGATCAACAAATCTTCGACTAGTATGGATGACCGCGCTGATTTAGTTATTCATGACCCCATTGGTGAAGTATTCCAACACATTATCGTATGAAAACATAGATTACCTTAAAAATAAAGTCCTGTACAGAAAAATTCGGTCTGTACAGGACTTTATTTTTAAAAAAACACAAGTGTTACCCCTGCGCCGCCGCCTTCTGCATCATCCAATTTATACGATGAAATAAACGGTTGATGATCAAGAAAATCATGAATCTGCCGTCTTAAGGCACCGCTTCCTTTACCATGAATAATCCGAACAGGACTAAACCCTGCCGCCAGCGCTTGATCAAGAAATTTTTCAACCTCCGGTATCGCTTCGCTCCCTGTTTTTCCAATAACATTGATTTCCGCTGCCACCGCATCGATACGAATCGGACGATAAGAAGATACGGCCGCCGCTTTTTTTTCTTCCCGCTGTTCTTGTTTTATCTCATCATAATAAGGAGCACTGATGTCTTTATTTTCTACACGAACAGTCATTCCTTTCACGGAAACCGTAAGTTTTTTTCCTTTTATTGACATTACCGTTCCCAATCCATCCAACGAATTAATAAATACACGTTGTCCAATCTGCAGTGTTTTCACATCAATAGGATTACGCTTTGTTTTTTCCTTGTCAGGAAGAGAAATTTGCTGAATAGATCGCCGTGCCTGTTCGATAGCCTTTGCTTTTTCCCGATCTGTAGTTTCGCGAAACTGTTGTTTCAATTCACGGATAATAGATTCCGCCTCAATGCGGAGTTTACGTTTTAATTCCATCGCATCACGTCGGCTGGAATCTACAATATCTTGTCGTTTTGAAGATACTTTATCTTTTTCTCTGCGTAAATCATCCTCTAATTTTCTTACACGCTGCAGCCGCTGCTCCAGTTCCACCTGTTCTTCATCCATCTGTTTGGATTGTGTATTCAGCTTTGTTAAAATAGCTTCCATATCAACATCCTGCGCCTTACTGCGCAGTTCTCTTGCTTTATTTAAAATTCCCACAGGCATGCCAAGTTTTTCACTAATGCTAAAAGCATGACTGCTCCCTGCTGATCCTATGCGAAGTTTATATGTAGGCTGCAATGTCTGCACATCAAACTCAACATGCCCATTTTCAATCCCCTTTGTATTATACGCGAAATTTTTTAAATCATTGTAATGTGTCGTCACCATAACACATGCACCCTTATCATACAAAGATTGAAGCACTGCGATAGCAATCGCGCTTCCTTCTGCCGGATCAGTGCCCGATCCCAGTTCATCAGCAAGGATCAAGTCCTCCGTGCTGCAATGTTTTAAAATATAAATAAGCTGTTTCATGTGACTGGAAAAGGTACTCAGATTTTGAGAAATATCTTGCTCATCCCCAATGTCAACAAAAACATCACGAAAGATGGGCAATTCCGAATTTTCTCCTACAGGTATAAACAATCCGGCTTGGTACATGAGAACCAAAAGTCCTAAGGTTTTCATCGCTACCGTTTTACCACCGGTATTGGAACCTGTAATCAGCAAAATTCTATATTCACCGCCAATAATAATGGTATTAGGGACAACTACATCCGGCGCAATCAGCGGATGCCGGGCATGGAGAAGACGCACTTGCTTTTTTTTTGAAACCACAGGACGGCAAGCTTTCATCTGAATAGCTAACTGCGCTTTAGCAAAAATAAACTCTAATTTCCCTACACACATCGTGCTATTCATGAGATCTTCATATTGATCTGCTGCAATGGCCGTAAGTCGTTTAAAAATACGCTCTATTTCCTTAGTTTCCCCCATACGTGCTTGCTGCAAATCATTATTAGCATTTACGATAGCCAGCGGTTCGATATATAAGGTCGAACCGCTAGCTGACATATCGTGAACAATCCCAGGGAATACATGCCTGTATTCTTGCTTAATAGGTACAACATATCGATTGTTCCGTACCGTAATCAGAATATCTTGAAAGTATTTTTGATATTCCTTATTTTGCAGCACGCTTTGCATATATCGTTTTGTCTGCCGTTCCAATTCAACAATACGATTTCTCAGATGAAGAAGTTCCGGGGAAGCATTGTCCCGAATTTGATGATTTTCATCAAAAACAGCCGCTATTTTATGTTCCAATACTGAAAAATCCATAATAAACTGTGTTTTTTTTACCAATTGCGGATAGTCTTTTTCTTTTTCCGCAAAAAATTTTTTAACATGTTCATAACACCGTATATTATTCCAAATATCAATACACTCTTGTGAATCTAACGTGATTTCACGGCATGCTTTTTCAAGAGCCGGCCGTATATCAACAATACCGCCAAAGGGTGACGATGCTTCCCGCTGCAAACAGATTACCGCTTCTTCTGTATCCCTGAGGCTTTCTTCAATAACAGCTGCATCGCCGGAAGGCGTTAAATGCCTTGCTGCTTCTTTAGACAACCGGGAGGGAGCTAACTTCACCAACATGGATTGAATTTGATAAAACCCCAAAATCCGCATACTTCTTTTATTCATAACCTGGCACTCCTATACTTATATAATTCCATGAAAAAAATGCCCTCGTGTAACACTGCTATCTTCTTTAGTTAACACCATATGTTCCGTATCATCTATAAGATGTCGATATCGCTGCGTCTGTGCCGCAATCCATGCAGAAGAGCGACCTCTGCCTTCGATCCGAAACCGGGAAATACCACATTGCATTAATTGAGAGTAGTACGGTGCCATATCCAAATCTCGATTATTTAAAAGATGATTGCGGCAATATGAATCAGTGACAATAGGAAACTGTTCCCCTGTACGATCTTTAAGATAATATTTTTTATGACTGCACATAGCGGCACATCGCCTTTTTACTCCTGAACCGTTAAAAGCCGCCAGAGAACAAAATTCAGTCACCATCATTTCCAACCGCCCTTCTACTAAAATCTCAATAGGTACCGACGGACATGCAGAAATAATTTTCTTTATCTGCCTGAGCATAAGTTCCGTTGAAAGGGTTATGCTGCTGCATCCATAATAACGCAAAAGATCTGCTGCCTTGGCATTGAAGGTATTTAAAGACCAATCTCCCGCAATAGGGACATTCCACAATTCTTCCTTAGCCATTGCAAGAATCCCCAGAGCTCCGGCATAAATGCCATCTGCACCACAAGAAACTGCTGTCTGCAATTCTCTTCTGACATACGTTTCATCCCGCTGCCGTAATATCCGCGGAGAGGCTGCCCAAATAGACGCACCGGCATTATGGACCACATCAGCTGCTTGTTTCCACTGAGAAAATCCAAAAGTTGTATGCGTATATGATTCGCCTCCGTACACAATGCGGTCAGCTCCATTTTGCAGTGCTGCCGTAATACCTTCTAGCGAATCACAACGCACAACAAGCTCATTTTGTTTTTCTTTCCGGTACTTGATAGTACAATTAGGAAGTATGGTTGTCTCTCCCGCTGCCGGCCGATGATAGTCTGTCAAAATTTTTTGTTCCACAGCCGCGACAGCGTTTCGACGCAAGACATTGAGAACACTTGCCGGTATCATATACGATTGATCCCAAACCGTAACTCCGCTAACATAAAAAGAGGTTCCGCCCAAACGATTCAGCTGCGTATAAATCCACGCCCGGTCAGCTGGGTGTTTTGCCGCTTTTTGAACAACATATGCAGATACTTCTTCTGCCACATGTCCCGCTTCATCCCATGCACTAAGACGAAGTTGTTTTTCTTCCGTTACATCTACGTGAAAATAAAGGGGGATTTTACGATTCATCTCCCTTGTTTCTGTTTTTCTATCTTCTTTCCGAGCTAATCGATATACTTCGCCTGAAACGCCTGCTTTACAACGTAATTTCACTGTATATGAAGTATATGAAGTATTCGAATATTCTTTATCAGCAATAACCGCTGAAATTTCATCAAAACATTCCTTTCCGTCTGCTGCTGTAATTTTAATGAAATCTCCCACATTCAAAGGCTCGGTTAACTTAGCTTCAGCAATACCTTCTCGGCATTTTAGGATTTTTCCCACGTGACGCCCTGTGTTGCCTGAACTTTTTTCAGTAATAGTATTTCTTTGCACCGTATCTGTTAAAAAATCATGCTGATACATTCGATTAAAACTTTCCGCTAAAATATGCTCGGCTTTTTCCAATATATGCTGCCGCTCCTGTAAGGAGGTATGGATATAAGTATCCATGACCATGCGATAGGCACCCACAACAGAACGCACATATCCATTTCCTTTCATACGTCCTTCAATCTTAAAAGAAGAAACGCCTGCATCTATGAGTTCCTGAATAACAGAAACGCTGCTCAAATCTTTAAGGCTCAATACATACGTTTCCGGTTCCGTTACCGGTATGCCGCCTTCCTCAATCAATTGATACGGGAGACGACAGGGCTGTGCACAGGCTCCGCGATTACCACTTCGCCCGCCGATAAAGCTGCTCATTAAACATTGACCTGAATACGACATGCAGGATGCTCCATGTATAAATACTTCAATAGCAGCTTTTGCATGTTGACATATGTATCGTATTTCTTGTATAGATAGCTCACGCGCTAAAACAACCTGTGTAAATCCAAGACTTTCCAAAAATCGTACTCCATTTAAATCCGCAACAGTAAGCTGTGTACTCCCATGCAGCGGCAAATTGGGAACTATCTTTTGAACCCATGCAGCAATGGCTAAATCCTGTACAATAATGCCATCCACATGGAGCTCGTCTAATTTTTTTAAATAAGCTGCAAGTTCTTTCAGCTCTGTATCAGCAATAAGAATGTTAACTGTAATATACACTTTAACAGCAAAAAGATGCGCCGTCCGCACCGCTCGATCTAATTCTTCATCATCAAGATTATGTGCAAATTTTCGGGCATTAAATGACTTGCCACCCAAATATACCGCATCTGCTCCGGCATCAATGGCCGTCAATACTGTATCCAATGATCCTGCCGGTGCTAATAATTCTGTCATGATTCCTCCTGCATTCTATACCCATTAATTACTGTTTTTTCCTGCTGCCTTTACATTTCTTACTAAACCCTTATTTCCCGTTTAATGTTTTTAAACCATGCAGCTATTTTAAATTATGCTTACTTGTTCTTAGTGTTTCACACATGTTGTTCCTGCACTTATCTCAATTGCCGATAAATAGAAGCTATAACATCCGCTGTAACATTATATGCGGTTGCCTGGACAGCTCGTGTAGGCATCGTCAGCTTTGTATAACAATCAATATCTTCTTCCGTTAATTGAATCGTATCAGGCATAAGCTTGTTCATTATGTTTGTAAACTCATCCAATCCGTCAAGATTAAGAATGTCCCATACCCGTTCCACTTTATCAGGCATTGTTTCTGTCATGAGATACATGTATGAAGGAAAAAGCATGCCATTTGCCCGTCCATGAGTAAATCCTTTATAATATGTCAGCTGATATCCCATTCCATGAATGAGAGTCGTACCGCTCTGAGCAATAACAATACCTGCTAAGGTTGAAGCATACATCAGATCTTCACGAGCGGCGTAAGATACGTCACTTCCTAATTCCGTCAAATGCGGTCCAATAAAATGCATAGCCTCTTCTGCCCATACATCACTGACGGGGGTAGAATTATTGGACATATACCCTTCAACGGCATGTGATAATGCATCAATTGCCGTATCAATGGTAACAACCGGAGATACCCCCATCGTAAATGTGGGATCGACGAAAGCCATAGAGGGAAAGAGCAGCGGATCCGTAACAGATTGTTTCGTTCCGGCATGGGGATTTGTCAATATGGCTGCCTTAGTTACTTCACTGCCGGTACCCGATGTCGTAGGTACTGCCACAATAGGCAGCGGTTTTTTATATGGTCCGCTGAACAACTGCACGTCATCAATTTCATTCGTGCATAGTAAAGCGATAACTTTCCCTGCATCCATGGGAGAACCGCCGCCAACAGCAATAACAAAATCAACCTGTTCGGCCTTAGCAAAAGCAGCCGCCCGGCGTACCGTAAGAATAGAAGGATTGTTTTCGACTTCATCAAAAATAGCCCAGGAAATCCCTAACTGCTGCAGCGTATCAAGTATCGCTTGCTGTGAACCATTGATTTTAGCTGAATGGTGTCCTGTGACAAGTAATGCTTTTTTACCCAGCTGCGCCAAATAATCACCTGATTGAGCAATGCAATTTTTCCCAAAAAATAATTTAGTCGGCATTTCGTATGTAAACATGGCATTATCTCTCCATATGTTTTTTCGCATTTTCATAATATCCTAACACTTCTTTTTTTACCTCAGCTATTTCTTCGGGGGTCACTTTTCTGACAATACGTGCCGGATTACCATAAACCATAGAATTAGGCGGTATTTTTTTATTCTGTGTAATTAGTGTTCCTGCCCCAATGATACAATTTTCTCCAATTTCAGAATATCCAAGGAGCGTAGCACCCATACCAATTAAACAGCCATTGCCAATTTTAGTTCCATGAATAATCGCATTATGTCCAATAAGGACATAATCCCCAATTTCCATCGACTGATCGGCCTGCGGGTGAACTGTCGTATTATCTTGGATATTCGTATATCGTCCGACAGTAATCGTATTATCATCCCCGCGAAGGACAGTATTGTACCAAATACTGACTCCCTTTGCAAGTTTTACATCCCCAATTACCGTAGCCGTATCCGCAATAAAAGTATCTGCATCTATTTTGGGCTCTTTATCTTCTAATGTAATAATATGAGACATTATCATTCCTCCAATAAAATACTCTAACCTTTCATCCGTATTATTATATATCAAATAAAGATATGTGACCAGTGAAGTTGAATATTCAGTATATTGGAGTTGATATACATCACAAAAAACCGTGCAGCAATATCTGCACGGTTTTATAAAAACACTATTTCTGATTTGTAATCTAACGAATTCGCCTATTATTTTCCGCCTTTTTTATTTCACCGTTGGTCCCCTTCAAAAATTCTGCCAATTTTTCCGGCTCAATCTGTATTACTTTCACATCTCCCGGTGCCGTATCACATAATGAATTAGGTGATCTTGCACCGTTATAATGATGTCTGCTGATTTTCACATCCTATTCCTCCTCGTATAATAAGTTTAAAAGTTAATAAATCAGTTATCAGCAGGCTATGAGCTGTCCATGATACAATAGCTGTAAGACAGCAGGGGCAAGTTCTCTTCCTCTTGGTTGCACCGTAAGACTGCTTCATAATAAGTCTATTTCCCTGAACCGGAAGTTAGCTGCAAACTCATTGGTTTTTTGCCAGAGGTAAGGCCGCCCTTTAAGCAGAGAGGAATATCACATTGGTCTGCTCCGGAATAATTCTGTAAACCAAGTCATGTCTGTTTCCATTGCATCTATGTGCACCCTAAAAAAGCAGTGCAAGATGTTGGACAAGACAATTAAACAGCAGTTTGAGATCATTCCGAATACGCTGACCTTCGTTCCCAGCATTGACAAGGTCTACTCTGCCGTATTATCGCCGAGATTGGCAATATCCATCACTTTGCATCCCAAGCTTCGGTCGCTAAGTTTGCAGGTCTTGTATGGACACAGCACCACTCCGGCGACTTTGAAGCTTCGCATACCCACCTGATTCAATCCGGCAACTGTTATCTCCGCTACTACCTACTGGAAGCCGCCAACTCCGTGAAAAGATGCGACTCCGAGTTCCAGCGCTACTATGATCTTAAATTTCGTGAGGTTAACCAGTTTCAGCACACTCGCTTTAACTGCAAAAAAACTAGTTCGGTTCGTCTTTCATCTGCTGAAGGACAATCGCCTGTATATCCCACCGGCACGCTGAGTCAACGCTCGCAGCGCTGATGTCAAATCCTTGTTTTAAATTTTTTTAGGAATAGGGATTCGTTTTGTATTGCCTTTTTCCTGCCATTCCTATTCTTTCTCTAGCGTTTTTCCTTATTTTTTACATCACTCTCTTGGCTTTATACCATGGGACTTAGGTATTTCATTATCAAGTTACATCATTGAATTTAAAATACAACGTATTATTTTTTCTTTTATTTATTATGTAATGCAATAATGTCTTCAGGTTTCGTACTCCACCGATGTTGAAACCATAGCCATTCTGTTGGATGTTCTTTCACAAACGATTCGGTCAAACACCCCATTTTTCTAGTCAAGCGCGCCACATCTTCTTCCGGATTTCCCGTATTTTCATAATGCATAATTTGACCAACCATAATTTGATTATGATGTTTTTCATCATGACTGGCAAAGATAGGTAAAATAGGGGAATTAAACTTTTTTGCAAATGTTGCCGGTCCTATAGGAGTAGACGCCATTTTTCCTAAAAACATTTGAGGAACGCCGTAAAACCCGCCATCTTGATCTGCTAAAAATCCTAATATTTTTTTTCGTTTTAATGCTCTGGCTGCACAAATCATTTCATTTCCACCACGGACAAAGACCTCTATTCCCATCATTTCGCGGTTTTCATTCAAAAATCGGGTTACTTGATCATTCGGCTGCTTTTTTACAATTACGGTTACAGGAAACCCGTATAAAGAAGGTACGGCTCCCAGCCACTCCCAATTTCCAAAATGACCGGTCAAAATAATAACTCCTTTATGTTCCATCAATGCTGTTTCGATTCGCTCCGGATGATCAATAGAAACTTGATTTAGCACATTATTTTTCTTCAAATTCGGTGTATATAAAATTTCCATTAAAGACTGTCCTAAATTTTTAAACATTTCATTAATAATCAACTTCGCTTTTTCTTCATTGCAGTTAATACCACGCATAACATGAAAAACACCACGTTTTCGCTGTTTCTTCAATATGGTTTTCATCATGGGGCCCAATACGCCTCTTCCGACAAACAATATCATAGGGTATGAGAAAAGACAAACAATCTTACTCACCCCTCGTATTATCATATACTGCCAATTTTTAGACAAAATTGTGTCTCTGCCCCTTTTCTTTAAATTTATTTCATAGTTTTCTGCCATGAACTGGAAAATATAATACATGTTACAATTATTTAAGGTATAAAAAATATAGCTGAGAAGCATGGATATGTCATGTTCTATCAGCTATAGTAGATAATGAAACAGCTATGGATCAAGAATTTGAATCTCATATAATAAATGAAAAAATGTTAACTTATACCGAATGCTGCTTGCCAAAGTTCAAATTCAAAAACCCGTTTCACTTTATATATAATATTTTTATAACTTCAATAATTTGATTTAATTATATCATATTTCCTTATATATAGATATAAGGAAATGTATTTATCTCTTTTCATATTTTTATGGTATAATATTAATTAGTAGTTATTATAATTGTATTTATAAATATATGAAACGCCCTTATGATTACACTAAAATGATTTAGTTCTAAACGGAAATGAGATAGCGAAAGAAAAAATAAACATTACTTTTTAATAATTGACCCGATATTATAAACAACCAGCTTATGTAAAACCCTTATTTTTACATAAGCTGGTTTTAACATCATTCCCATATCATACTTTTATACTTATATGCTTATCATAGAATCAGGTGACTAAAATGACTGAAAAAGACATATACGCGATTTGCTCACAAGCCTTATCCAATAGCAACTTAGAGAACGATTGCAAAGCAATTGCTAAATCGGTTCAAAATAAAGATTATAATAATGTTGCCCAACTTTTAAGAGTAATAATTGCAACTTCAGTAACTGCTTGCATTTGCGACGTGCTTGAAATTCAAAGAAAAAATAAAAAATAATCTTACTTAAAGATTTGCGCGCATCAAAGAAGTATTCAATGCATAATTATACGTTCAATATATTTGTCTTCTCTGCCTATATGACTGGCATACATAAAAAAAGGTGCCCATATTATATGGGCACCTTTACCTTGCGATAAATGGGGTAAGGATTTGCACCTTACAGGATGAATGGCCAATCAGATCATTACTGTATCTGTCGGGTTCATCAAGGCATTATATACTTAGAAGGGTAACACTACGCCGATAAAGTAATACGATGCCCCTGCGTCTATCTTTTCCGCCACCCATTATACATTTTGGCAAAATCAAAAATTATAGTATATCTGTTTTTTTATTAATTTTCTTACAATACAGATCATAATATTCCTGATCTATACTAAATGATGACATAGGTACCGGATTATAGTTTTCATCATAGAGTTCATCAATTTTATTCGGATCCACAAAACCACTATAATGTGTACTATCCATATCATGATTCACTTCAAAATATCCCGAACGATGATACGTACATGGTTTTAGCTTTGTTTTATCTATCATAAAAAGCCTCCCGCATATTAAAAATATCATTGCATAAATAACAAAAAAACACTCTCCCTGAGTGTTTTAACTATGATGATACCCATCGTATTTGTATTGCAGAAAGTTTTCCCGTCCCCACCTTCCAAAAGGTCTTGCTGTTTCATTACATATTATAACACTCCAAAAGGTTTTTCTATTTCATATATCTTACAATCGACAAATGTTTATAATTAACTCAGTTCTAATTGTTACCTTTTACCTTTATAGTATATCACAAACGCAAAACAAAAGCTATAGAGGATATAAACCCGTGCTTATGTAAAATCACAATAAAAAAAACCGCGTAAATAAAATATTTACGCGGTATATCCTTGCATATTGTGATGATAAAATTAACGTTTGCTGAACTGTGAAGCTTTTCTAGCTTTCTTCAAGCCGTATTTACGACGTTCTTTTTCACGCGGATCGCGAGTCAAAAACCCTGCCTTTTTTAACGACTGACGAAAATCCTGATCTACTTCGAGAAGTGCCCGACTGATGCCATGACGAATAGCGCCGGCTTGACCTGACGGTCCGCCGCCTTTTACGTCAGCAACGACATCATACTGTTCGGTAACACCTGTCAATACGAGCGGCTGTTTAATAACTAATTCCAGCGTTTTACGACCGAAATATTCATTTAATTCTTTTTTATTTACTACGATTTTGCCTTGACCCGGAACCAGACGAACTCTGGCAACCGATGTCTTTCTACGGCCAGTGCCGTAGTACTGTGCTACTGCCATGAAATCTTCCTCCCGGTTTTAACGAATATCTAAATTTAAAACTTCAGGTTTCTGCGCCTGATGTGGATGTTCCGGACCTGCATACACGTTCAATTTCCGATACATCTGTTCACCCAATTTAGTATGGGGAATCATTCCCTTAATCGCCATTTCAACAACACGTTCCGGATGTGTTTCTAGCATATGACCTGCTTGTGTGTAGGTTGCACCACCGGGATAACCGGAATGGCGGAAATAAATCTTTTTTGTTAATTTCTTGCCTGTTAACTTAACCTTTTCTGCATTGATAACGATGACATAATCACCTGTATCCATATGCGGTGTAAATGTAGGTTTATGTTTTCCCCGAAGAACTTTTGCAACTTCGGCAGCAAGACGTCCTAAAGTCTGACCTTCAGCGTCAACAACAAACCATTTCCGTTCGATGTTGCTCGGGTTGGCCATAAATGTAGTTTTCATGCTGTATAATTCCTCCCTGATACGACTAACTAACCAAAGCTTTGCAGCTTTTCATCCGGGGCTAGTGGATTCCAAGTCAAAAGCTTACTCATATATTCTATAGATTAAAACCTCCTTTGTCAAGGACTTTTTACATAACTTCGTTATTCCTATATGCAGTCTTTATTTTTTACAAAAAATAAATTGACAAATATTTTTCTCCATGTTAGACTTAGGCAAAACTTGAAAGTTGCAATGAAGAGAAGAGTACATAAAGAAGATTGTTGCAGAGAGCTCTCGCTTGGTGAAAGAGAGTACATGACACCTTATGGAAAATGGACTCTGAGCAGATATGTCGAATAATTAGACAATCCGGGCGTGCCCGTTACAGCACTAGAGTATTAAAGGCTTTCTTATAAGCCTGCGTACTTGAAGAGGTTTAATTCGTGAGGATTAAACAAAATTGGGTGGTATCACGGTGCTTCCGTCCCTTGTTAAGGGGATGGAAGCTTTTTTTATTGCAAACTTCCGTACGTTACAACCTTCAAGTTAAAAAATTATCTATTTAGGGGGTATATATCATGAGTAAAAATTATCATTTCGAAACATTGCAGCAACATGCCGGTCAAATTGCCGATCCAACAACAGGTTCCCGTGCTGTCCCCATTTATCAGACAACATCATATGTATTTAAAGATACACAGGAAGGAGAAGATTTATTTGCACTGCGCAAACCAGGGTATATCTACAGCCGTCTTACCAATCCCACGCAATCTGTTTTAGAAGAACGAATCGCTGCATTGGAAAACGGTACGGCTGGCTTAGCAACTGCCAGCGGCATGTCCGCTATTGCATATTCTATATTAAATCTGGCAGGCGCCAATGATGAAATCATATCCGCTTCCACTTTATATGGCGGCACATTTGAATTATTTAGTGAAACATTGCAGAATTTAGGAATTACCACCCATTTCGTCAATGCAGATAATCCCGAAGAAATCACAGCGGCTATTAATACCAAAACAAAAGCTGTCTACCTTGAAAGTTTAGGTAATCCCGCGATTAATATTCCTGATTTTGAAGCTATTGCAAAAATCGCTCATGATAACGGACTTCCGGTAATTGTGGATAATACGTTTGCTACTCCTTTTTTATTCCGGCCGCTTGACCATGGAGCAGATATTGTTGTCCATTCAGCAACAAAATTCATCGGCGGCCATGGCACTAGCCTAGGTGGTCTTATCATAGAAAATGGAAAATTCAATTGGAAAGAATCCGGACGTTTTCCGAAAATCACTTCTCCCGATTCTGCGTATAACGGCGTTAACTTTGCTAAAGATATTCCCACAGCGAGTTTTGTTACCCGCATTCGCGCTAAAACATTACGCGATCTGGGAGCTTGTATCAGTCCTTTTAATGCCTGGCTGCTGCTGCAAGGCCTTGAATCGCTATCACTGCGTGTAGAACGTCATGTAAAGAACGCTGAAAAAATCGCTGAATTTTTAGAAAACCATGAAGATGTTGCTAAAGTAAATTATCCCACCTTACCTTCTTCTCCTTACTATAAACTAGCACAGAAATATTTTCCCAATGGAGCGGGCTCCATCTTTTCCTTCGAACTTAATGGCGGATATAAGGCAGCTCGTGCATTTATTGACGGCGCAGAAATTTTTTCCGACCTGGCAAATGTAGGAGATTCAAAATCACTGCTAGTTCATCCTGCATCTACAACCCACCAGCAGCTGAATGAAGATGCATTGCATGCCTGCGGCATCACTCCCGGCACTATTCGTATTTCTATCGGCTTGGAAAATGTAGACGATCTTGTCGAAGATATCCAACAGGCTCTGGCAAAAGCCAAATAATATATTATTTCAATAAGGAGTGCTGGACATATGCCAATTCAAATTTCCGATCACGTATCGGCAAAAGAAATCTTACAAAAAGAAGGTATCTTTACTATTGAACAAGGAAGAGCCCTCCATCAAGATATTCGTCCGTTAAAAATTCTTATTCTTAATTTAATGCCTCTCAAAAAGCCAACGGAATTGCAGTTATTACGGCTTTTAGGAGACTCCCCTTTACAAATAAAAGTAGATTTCTGCCACACAGCCACTCATCAAAGCACCCACACCGATCCCACATATCTCGAAAAATGTTATTACACATTTTCTGATATTCAAAACAGATATTATGATGGCCTGCTGATTACCGGTGCTCCTGTAGAGTTATCAGACTTTGAAGATGTGGATTACTGGCAGGAAATCATTACCTATCTTGAATGGTCTAAAACTCATGTATTTTCTGTCATTCATTTTTGCTGGGGAGCTCAAGCAGCTCTCTATCACTATTATGGCATTCATAAACATACCCTTTCAAAAAAATTATTTGGTATTTATGAGTATCAGTTGACGGTCAAACATCATCCGCTGCTACGAGGCTTTGATGATCGTTATTTTATCCCTCAATCGAGGCACACGGCAATCGACGAAATATATGCACGCACCATACCGGAATTGCAAATTCTGTCCTGCTCCAAAGAAACGGGCATCAATATTTTAAGTACAAAAAATATCCGCAGAATATTTATCCTCGGACATTTCGAATATGATCGACGCACCTTGGAAACAGAATATCTTCGTGACAAAAACAAAGGACTTTCTATTGATATTCCAGCCAACTATTATCCTAATAATGACGACACGCAGATGCCTTCCTTTATCTGGTGCAGCTATGCTCATCTATTCTATCACAATTGGCTTAATACCGTATATCAGGAAACACCGTATAATCTTTTGGAATTAGAAAATGGATTTGAAGACTGTGCCCATTGACCCTAATGTATAAATCACATAATACTATCTGTCAAAACCTCGTATTTTTTATTCATCTAATTTCTTTTATCTTATGCTGCAAGGTAAAACACCTTTCTATTCAAACGTTACTCCCACATAAAAAATTACAGCCGCCGGCTACGCTGCATACGCAGATCAACCGACGGCTGTAATTTATATATAATCCAATCTCATATCCACCTATATCTTATTTTGTACCAAATATCCGATCACCAGCATCACCTAAGCCTGGTACAATATATCCATTTTCGTTCAGCTTATCATCTAAAGCCGCTACAAAAATACGAACATCAGGATGCTGCTTATTGATTTCCTGTACACCCTGCGGCGCCGCGACCAGACACATCAGTTTAATATTCTTGATACCACGGTTCTTGAGCATGGTAATAGCCGCTGCAGCACTGCCTCCTGTCGCCAGCATGGGATCTACAATAATAAAATCTCGATCCTGTACATCCGGCAATTTGCAATAATATTCTACAGGCTTCAATGTCTTAGGATCCCGGTATAAGCCAATATGTCCTACTTTAGCAGTGGGAATCAAATTGAGCAGTCCCTGAACCATACCAAGTCCTGCACGAAGGACCGGAACAATTCCTAATTGCTTACCACTCAACTGTTTCCCTGTCATTTTTGTAATCGGTGTTTCAATTTCTACATCTTCCAGTGGGAGATCTCGGGTTATTTCATATCCCATAAGCATTGTAATTTCTACTAATAAATCCCGAAAATCCTTCGATCCCGTTTCCTTCATTCTCATTAACGTAACCTTATGTTGAATCAGTGGGTGATCCATCACTTGTACATGCATGTTGCACAAGCCTCCTTCTTGTTTATATAACATAATTATTTATCCATTTCATTAATCATGCCGACACGAACCGCGTGACGACCACCATCAAACGGAGTATCCAGCCAAATTTTTACAATTTCTCTAGCCAAGCCCGGTCCAATGACACGTTCACCCATAGTCAGAATATTGGCATCATTGTGGCGGCGAGAATATTCTGCAGAAAAGCAATCATGACATAAAGCAGCTCGTATACCGTGTACTTTATTAGCGGCAATACCAATGCCTATTCCGGTACCGCAAATCAGAATTCCGCGATCAAAAGTACCATCCGCAACTGCTTCAGCAACTTTTTTTGCAATAACCGGATAATCACAACGTTCTGGAGTCAGTGTCCCGTAATCGGTAAACTCAATACCCTCTTCCTGCAAATAGCCTTTAATGTTTTCCTTTAAGGCAAATCCGCCATGGTCACTACCAATAACTAATTTCATGTATTTCCCTCCTGTAATCTTAATTATTTTTATTATAACGCTTAACCCGTATCATGAATAGACATGATTAACAATTGTTTGTTTTTACAGTAATACCGAATAGATAATCATTAAAAAATCCCTTGAAAAGTATCTGATAGTACCATACTTTCAACAAGGGATTTAATTTTATACTTCTATTACATCTCCGCCGGCAGCCTTTTTCATGCGATTCATGATAGCCATTCCAAGTCCAGCCGCATCAACGCCTTCGGCCAAAATATAATCCACCTTCACGTTGTCAAAAAACAACAGCCCCGTATACAACTGGCTGGCTAATGCTGGCTTATCCCCATGCTCTCCCCAAATATACATCATCTCTTTCGGAAAAGCCTCTGCAACTTGCCGGCTTACAAGAAAGCCTACTTTTTTCCCTTCTTGGCCTGCCTTTGTATAACGTTCTCTCAATGCAAGCGTCACATTTTTCACAGTTCCAACAGCTACCGTCATAGGAGCTGCCGGTGCATAATGTCTATATTTCATGCCCGGCGCCTTAGGTATTCCTTTACCGGTTACCAAATTAGTATCAATAAGAACATTCGATATGATTTTTCTCAGCATTTCCAAAGTAATCGCACCCGGCCGAAGAATCGTCACTGTATCATCGACATTGCATTCTACTATAGTCGACTCTACGCCAATATGGCAAGGTCCCCCGTCAATAATCATGTCGACCCGGCCATTCATGTCATGCGCTACCTCTTCGGCTGTCGTCGGACTAGGCCGTCCGGATAAATTAGCACTGGGACCGGCTACGGGAACACCGGCTGCCTGTAAAAAAGCATGTGCAATTTTATGATCCGGACACCGAAGCGCCACGGTATCTAATCCACCTGTTGCGGCATCTGGAATATGGGGCTGCCGAGGGAAAATAATAGTAAGCGGTCCCGGCCAAAATGTATCAAGAAGTTTTTGCGCAGTTGGTGTAATAAACGCCGCAACCTTCTTCACGGCCTCTTTATCCGGAACAGTCAAAATCAGAGGATTGTCACTGGGACGTCCTTTAGCAGCATAAATACCTCTGCAAGCCTCTGCATCAAGACCGTTTGCGCCAATACCATATACAGTCTCCGTCGGAAATACCACAAGTCCGCCATTTCTAATAATGCGGCCAGCTTCTTCAAACACATTCTTCGCTGCATCTACATTGGTAATATGCACCATTTTTGTCTGCTTCATTTCGATCTACTCTTTTCGCTTAAATATTATAATCCGTTCAATATCTCCATAATCCTTAACTATTTTATCTATCATGTAATGCCCTGCTGCTTCAAATATATCAGATACATCCTTACACTGCCCCGCTCCTATTTCCACTGCACAATATCCATCTTGAGTCATATACTGCCAGGAAGCACCCGCTAACCGTCTATAATAAGATAATCCATCAATACCGCCAAACAACGCTTGTTGCGGATCTCTTCGGACCTCCGGCTGCAAAGATTGCATATCCTCTTGTGTCAGATAGGGTGGATTAGATACAATCCAAGTATACGATCTGTGGGAAACATTGGCAAAAAGATCACTTTCAAGCCATTCTACTCGTTCCGATAGTTTAAAAGCCTCACTATTTTTTTTCGCAACAGTAAGTGCTGCGGATGAAATGTCTACCCCGGTTCCGCTTGCCTTGGTCAAATAACTAAGTAAGCTCAAAATAATTGCACCGCTGCCGGTTCCTATATCTAATATTTCTATATGCACCGCGGGATTTTTTTCATAAGACAGTACGGTTTCCACAAGGATTTCCGTCTCTGGACGCGGAATCAAAACATCTGAATTAACAATAAAATTCATACCCATAAAGCTTGTAGTACCCAATAAATGCGCTACAGAAATACGATCTGCCCGTTTTTTTACAAAATCACGATACAAATCCAGCTCTCCTGCCGTCATAGGCTCGTCATAATGAGCATATAAATAAATCCGCTCTTTTTTTAACACATGGGCCAAAAGGATTTCCGCATCAAGGCGAGGCGAATCAATTTCCTTTTTTTCAAAAAAATGCTGTGTCCATTGAAGAAGTTCTCCAATGGTCCAAATCTTATTCATTTCCTTCTTCTTTCATTAATTCTGCTCTCCTAGCCTCCGCCAACGCTTGTATGAAGTCATCCAAATCACCGTTGAGAACATTTTCCAATTTATAGAGAGTAAGATTTATGCGATGATCGGTAACACGCCCCTGCGGATAATTATAGGTTCGAATACGTTCACTGCGGTCTCCTGTTCCTACCTGACTGCGCCTGGCTTCTGTTTCTTCCGCTTTGGCCTCCTGCTGTGCCTTATCAAACAATCTAGCCTTCAGCACTCTTGTAGCTTTTGCTCTGTTTTCCATTTGAGACCGTTCATCTTGACATTCAACAACGATACCCGTAGGTATATGCGTCATACGTACCGCTGAACTTGTTTTATTAACATGCTGTCCACCCGCTCCGCTCGAGCGAAAATAATCAACACGAACATCATCCATATTTAAATCTACTTCTACGTCTTCCACTTCAGGAAGAACTGCGACTGTCGCCGTCGATGTATGAATACGTCCTCCTGCTTCAGTCACAGGTACCCGCTGTACTCGATGGACACCTGATTCATATTTTAACTTACCATATACACCGGTGCCTTCTACTGAAAAAATAACTTCTTTAAATCCACCTAATTCCGGTGCATTGGAACTAATTAAACTTGCTTTCCATCCTGCCTGTTTTTCTATATATTTCGAATACATGCGAAATAAATCTCCTGCAAACAGTGCCGCTTCATCGCCACCGGCGCCACCGCGAATTTCCATAATAACACTTTTGTCATCTTGCGGATCTTTCGGCAGCATAAGAATATGCATCTGTTCTTCTAAATCAGATTGTTTTTTTTCAAGATCTGCCATTTCTTCTTTAGCCATCATAATCAGATCGGCATCGCTGTCCTTATCATTCAAAATCTCCGTATCGCCTTTCAGAATTTCCGTTACCTCTTTATATTTACGAAAGGCTTCCACTATAGGGACTAAAGAAGCATGCTCCTTAGTAAGTTTCTGCCATTCCTCCTGCCGGGCAATAACATCCGGATCACTGATGCGCTGTTCAAGATCCATGAATTTATTTTCTACAGCCTGTACTTTATCAAAAAACACGACCTATTCCTCTCTTTCTTTATCGTCCCGCTGCCGGAATTTTTTGTTGCATCACCGTATCTTCTTTCTTTTCAACTTCCTGCTCTTTTATTTCTGCCGGACGCGCAGCTTCCAATGCTCGTATCGCCACCTCGATTTGATCAGGATGCGGTTTTCGCGTTGTCAGCAGCTGCATCCATAAACCGGGTTTAAAAAGCAGCTGTACTATTGGATTTGTCGTCCGTGCTGCTAACCGGATCATTTCATAACTTAGTCCTGCAACAACTGGCATAAGAACAATTCGAGATATAATTCTTTCAATTAAATTCGGCCATCCTAAAAAAGCAAACACAAAAATAGATACTACCATAACAATCAAAAGGAAATTGGTACCGCAGCGAGGATGAAGCCGACTATGCTTCTGCACATTTTCTACCGTTAATTCTTCGCCTGCTTCATATGTCCAAATAGTTTGATGTTCTGCTCCATGATATTCAAATACTCTTTGTATATCTTTCGTAAGTGAAATCGCCCATATATATAATAGAAATATAAGGAGACGCAATATTCCCTCTACTACGTTAAGCCGAAACGCACTATCCGCAACCCCGGGAATAAATTTAGCCCCATACGTGGGAATGATTAAAAAAAACACAATGGCTAATACCGTTGAAAATGCCATGGTGAGGCCAACCTGTACATTACTCATCTGTTCTTCCTCTTCTCCCGATGCCTGAGCTGAGTAAGACAGACTTTTCATTCCGTAAACCAGTGACTCATATAAAGCAATCGTTCCACGAATAAAAGGTTTTTTTAAAATTGAAAATCTATCCATAATAGAATGAATCCGATCTTTTTTGACAACAATCTCTCCTGAAGGTGTCCGTACTGCCGTCGCTATATATTCAGGTCCCCGCATCATAACACCTTCAATGACAGCTTGACCACCGACATATGTTGTTGGTTTACTCATAGAAGCTCCTTCCTTCATAAACAAATAGAGCAGAGCATTTCTGCTCTGCCATTCCACTTGTACCACTGCTTATTAAGCTTTCTTACCATATCTTCTGTTGAACTGTTCAATACGGCCACGAGCCTGAGCGGCACGTTGCTGGCCAGTAAAGAAAGGATGGCATTTAGAGCAAATTTCAACACGCAGTTCGGATTTAGTCGAACCAGTTTCAAATGTATTGCCGCAAGCGCAAGTCACTACAGCTTTACCGTACTTCGGATGGATTCCTTCTTTCACCATTCACACCTCTTCTCATCAAACATACAAAACCTATGCTAAGATAGTATATCATATTACCCCTAATTTGGCAAGAAAAATTGAACTTACAGCACGTCTTATTACTCCGCAGACGACCTTCAATGTATGCATAAAAAAGACCGGCTTCTCTGTTAACCGGTCTTTATGTACATAATTTATTATGCATATTGGTGTTGTCTGTGTTCTTCTGCATCCTGCATATTTTTTTTGTCTTTTTTATACTGCATTGCAGAAACAGTGTCAATCGCAAACTGCCCCATAATAAAAACAATAATGGCACCCCAGCACACAGGATTGGAAATAAATGATAACATAATTGTCCCCCCTTTGATTCATAATTGATTAATTTTGCTAAATCAATATACATTGGCTGCATATCATAATATATTGCGCTTATATGATAGTACCAAACACCGGGAAAGACAATAACCCAAATTATTATGTTGTTCTTTACATTAACAGATATGATATGTATAAAATGACAAAAATACATGCATAGTCTGGTCATAGACTTTACATGTATTTTTGCTGCCTCATTGGGAGTATGTTACATTCAATAATTACGTTAAGGAATAAGTACACATTTGCAGCATTCACCCGTCTTCATGAGCCGCAAACCTTCTTTAAATTCTGTCATTGGAAGTTTATGTGTAATAATGTTAGATAAATCAAGACCACTTGCCAGTAATCCCTTCGCTGTTTCCCAGTCCTGATACATTCGCCGCCCAGCTATCCCTTTCAGCGTCAATCCGCGATATACAAATTCACTAAGTTCAAAAGACAGCTGCCTGTCCGATAGGCCAAGAACTGCTATTTTCCCCTCCGGCTTAATATAAGTCAGGCTAGATTGAATAGCTCCAACATTTCCGGAAAAATCAAGGACAACATCAATAAGATTTCCGTCATTTGCCATCGGAACTGCTTTAGATACCTCTTCTTCTATAGGATTAATAAGCACATCGGCACCCATTTCCAATGCTTTTTTCCCTCGGTCTGACACCGGTTCTATGGCAATAACCTTGGCAGCTCCGCATTTTTTTGCAACACTGGCTCCCATAGCACCAATAGGACCGCAGCCAATAACCACCACTGACTTTCCTGCAACGGGAAATTGTGTAGCAGCATGAACAGCCGCTACAAAAGGCTCCATGAGACTTAACACTTCCCAATTGGCAAACTTTTTAAATACAACAGCATTTTCTGCCGGTATGCATGCATATTCTGCCAAAGCTCCATCACGGCTCAAGCCAATGGTCCGCGTATGAGGGCATACATGTTCCTGTCCGTTATGACAAACATCACAAGTATGACAAACAATATGTGTCTCTGCAGAAACTGCATCTCCTATTTGAATTTGTGAAACTAATTCTCCTTTTTCCACAACTTCACCTGAAAATTCATGTCCGATAATCATCGGCGGAATCATACGACTGCTGGCAAATTCATTCCAATTCATAATGTGGACATCCGTACCGCAAACAGCCACGGCATGAACTTTGATCAATATATCATTCGGTCCCACCTGCGGTATCGGACGTTGCACAAGTTCAACATTTCCTACACCTGCTGCCGTTTTGACAACACATTTCATAATACCTTCCATTGCTATCACTCCTTGCTATCATTATAAGATACTGAAAATTGTAATCACTGTGCAAACTACACATTAATGATGCACACACTCCTCCACCATAAGCCCGGCATGATAAGAACTGCGAACAAGAGGTCCGCTCACAACATGCTCAAAACCAATCCCTTTAGCAATCCGCTTATACATTTCAAATTTTCCGGGAGTCACATATTCTGCTACAGGGACATGCTTTAATGACGGTCTTAAATACTGTCCGATAGTCAATATATTTACGCCCGCTTCATGTAAATCATTACATACTTCTTCTATTTCCTCCTGGCTTTCACCCAATCCTACCATTATTCCGCTTTTTACCAACAGTGGTTCACCATAATGTGCAGCATAACGCAGGACATCAATGGATTGCTGGTAATCGGCAATCGGTCTGATAGCGGAATACAATCGAGGAACCGTTTCAATATTATGATTAAACACCGTGGGTTTTGCTTTTAAAACAATATTAAGAGCACTAACATTCCCCCGAAAATCAGGAGTAAGTACTTCTATAGAAGTATCCGGACTACTATTTCGCACAGCAGCAATGCAAGCAGCAAATTGTTCTGCCCCGCCCCGAGGCAAATCATCACGTGTAACAGAAGTAATAACTACATGTTTCAAGCCTAAATAAGCGGCTGCCTGCGCCAAATTTTCCGGCTCATTGGGATCTATCAAATCTGGTTTCCCTTTGGGAACTGCACAAAAACGACAGGCTCGTGTACAAACTCCTCCCAAAATAAGAAAAGTTGCAGTCTTATGACCAAAACACTCCCCAATATTCGGACAATCCGCACTTTCACAAACCGTATGCAAATTCAGATTTTTTACAAGTTTTCTTACATTTTTGTATGTATCATCATTACAAACATGCTGTACCAGCCATTTCGGTTTTTCTAAAATTTTTTGTTCCATATAAATCCCCCCAATACGTGAAGTTACTATATGTATCATGCGGAAATACCGAAATAAATCCATCTTGCATAAGAGGTACAACCGTTTCCGCAGACATATGACAGTGTAATTCCCTGAGATTGGTTACCCCAAAATCAGTAATACCGCAGGGAATAATATGAGAAAAAAGTTCTAAATCATTACAAACATTTAATGCTATGCCATGATAGGTAATCCAATGCTTTACACCGATACCAACAGCCGCTATTTTTTTATTTCCAACCCAAACTCCACTGTATAAAGCCTTGCGGCCAGCTGTAATACCCAAGCGCTTTAGGGTTCGGATAATACTTTCTTCTATCTGTTGAACATACCAATGAACATCTGTATTCCATTTTTTTAGATTTATGATGGGATAACATATGAGCTGCCCCGGATTATGACAAGTAATATCACCTCCGCGGTTCGTATGGAATAGATCTACATGGTGTATTTTCAGCCAATCGTCGGTTACTAAAAGGTGCGTATCACCGCCATGCATGCCAATAGTAATAACCGGCGGATGCTCTATTATAAGAAATACGGCATCCCAAATCCCCTGCAAAACAAGATTTTTAGCCTGCCGCTGATATTCCAATCCAACATTATATGGCTGGCATCCTAAATAAATTGAACAAATTTTTCTTGTCATCAATACGGCCTTCTTCCTGTTGCAGATTAAAAATCATGACATACTATTCATTTCCTATGCTTAAGTAATATAATAAATATAACTTATTCTATTCGCCTAATGCATAATTTTATACACGCATTGATCCAAATATGATATAATAAATATAACTTATTCTATTCGCCTAATGCATAATTTTATACACGCATTGATCCAAATATGATATAATAAATATAAATTTAATTTTAGCAGTGAAGAAATAAAGGAGGTTATATTATGGTATCTGAACAAGATTGGAACACTTTTATGGAGACCGGTGAGGCTTCACCCACTATTCCCCCTATAGTTGTTCAGTCTTGGAACTATTGTCGTTCCATTAAGCTCAATCCCTTAAAAGGCTATAGCCAAGAAGTCGTCACGGGAAAAGCGTTTGAAGAAATTATGAGTCATAATAGTGAACTGCTCAAAATAGCTATACCGTTCGTACAACGTCTATTCATGGAAATGAAAGATTTTAAAAATAGTTCTTTTATTGGAGTCTTATCAGATAAAGATGGATATATATTAAAAACCATACTTCCTGCCCATGGCACGGACTTATCACACAGTCTTTATTATTCTGAAGGTCTGAGACAAACAGAAGAGTTGATCGGTACTTCGGCAATCAGCTTGGTACAAAAAACATTAAAACCCTTACAAGTAGCCGGCTTTGAACATTATTGCAAGATTCATCATAATACCTCCTGCTCAGCTGCTCCTATTATTGACGCAAGCGGTGAACTTGTCGGCGTTTTCAGTTTAGCCGGTCCAAAAGATAAAGTGAATTCTCATACATTAGGCATGGTTATTGCTACCGCTTCTGCTATTTCTAATTTAATGAAAGCTGATCAGGCTAATTCTACACTTTCCGAAAAAACAAATATGTATATGACAATTTTAGACTCTATGAATGACGGACTAATCATGCTGAATGCTAAGGGAATCGTACAATATATTAATCCGTTTGGAGCCAAAACTTTGCATATCGACCGAAGAAAAGCTATTAATAGACCGATTGATTCACTTGTCGATTTTGACCCTATCATCATGCATGCCTTACGTTCCGGTGTAGGATATACAGATCGCGAATTTTTTATCGAAACAAAACGCGGTACTCTCGACTTTGTTAAAACAGCAATCATTTTAAAGGATGACGACGGTATGACCACCGGAGCCATTGATATATTCCGGGAAATCAAACGTGTTAAGGATTTAATCAATAAAATTACGGGAGCTACTGCTAAATTTACCTTCGACGATATATTAGGAAATGATTCTGCCTTGCTGGAAGCCATTCGTATGGCTAAAATCGCTGCTAACGGAAATGCCAATGTCTTGATTCAAGGAGAAAGCGGCACGGGAAAGGAACTGATTGCTCAATCTATTCATCAAGCGAGCGCCCGGCATGATGGCCCGTTCATCGCTATCAACTGCGGTGCTATACCGCGAAACCTGGTAGAGAGCGAGCTTTTCGGTTATGAAGGCGGCGCGTTTACGGGTGCCAAAAGCAATGGACAAGCAGGAAAATTCGAACTAGCTCACGGAGGTACTATATTTCTTGACGAAATCGGTGATATGCCTCTAGAAATACAAGTTCAATTGCTCCGTGTACTGCAGGAACAACGTATTATGCGAATTGGAGGTACCCGTTATATTGATATCGATGTCCGCGTGCTGGCAGCTACTAATAAAGACTTAGCAGAAGGGGTCGCCAATGGGAATTTTCGTGCCGATTTATACTATCGGCTCAACGTACTGCCGATTACACTGCCGCCTTTACGTGAACGTCATTCTGATATTGTCTTATTAATAAATATGCTGCTGGAAAATAAATGCCAGCGTTTAGATATCCAAAGAAAACATTTTGATCAAGAATCTTTTGACATCATGCAAAAATATACTTGGCCAGGTAATATCCGCGAATTAGAAAATGTCGTAGAACGAATGATTTACACTTGTCCTCACGAAGTTATTACCAAAGATTTTCTCCCTGCCAATATGAAAAAACAAGATACACCCCCTCCCAGCTGGTTAGGAGATAATATGACGTTAAAAGAATTTGAACATCGTTACATCATGCAAGTATACGAACAATGCGATAAAAACATTTCTCAAACAGCAAAATCTCTTAATATCGGCAGAAACACACTATATTCAAAATTGAAAGAAGTCGATGAAAACATCTTAGTGGAAAACAATTAAAAAGTTAAAAAGAGCGCCTTACAGCTGCAATAATGAAGTTGTAAGGCGTTCTTTCTGTCACGGCTTATTTCTTTTTAGGCGGCCAATGAATCGAATTTCCAAAAACAGCTTCTGCTGCTTCCCCTAATGCTTCTCCCACGGTCGGATGAGCCCATACGGTACTCGTAAATTCGTCCACCGTAGCTTCCAGCCGGATTGCAATCGCAGCCGCTGCAATTAAATCCGTCGCCCGCGGCCCGTAAATATGAACTCCGAGTATCTGTCCGTATTTGGCATCGGCCAAAATCTTGATAATGCCTTTGCCGCCGGCTTCGATTAAAGCCTTGCCGTTGCCAGACAAGGGGAATGTACCGCAGCGGTAGGCAATCCCTTGTTCCTGCAATTCTTCTTCCTTCATCCCGACACTGGCAACTTCCGGTTCCAGATATATGCAGGAAGGAACCGTTTCTGCATGGTAGCTGTCCCGGCCGGTCATAATATAATTGACGGCAGCAATTCCCTGTGCCGAAGCAGCATGTGCCAGCATAAGTTTGCCGTTGCAGTCCCCAATGGCATATATGCCGGGAATATTCGTCTGGAAATGATCGTCGGTAACAATCTTTCCGCGATTAAGGACGATTCCGGCTTCTTCCAATCCGATACCTTGGGTCATTGCGCGGCGGCCTACACACATCAATACTTTTTCGCCTTCTACCGTTTGGGCCTGTCCCTGGTAATTCATATGGACTGTATAAGAGGCGCCGGATTGTTCGATGGATTCTACCCGGGCATCGGTCAAGATATCAATCCCTCTGGCTTCGAGATCCGCTCGGACCATGCGGGTAATTTCTGCATCAATAGGAGGCAGGATTCTCGGCAGTGCTTCCACAATAGTACATTTCGTTCCCAGCGAAGCAAAGAGAGAGGCAAATTCAATTCCGATAACCCCACCGCCGATAATGACAAAGCTCTTGGGTATTTCGGTTAATGCCAGGGTCCCCGTGCTATCGATCACACCCGGAAGATCGGCTCCGGGGATAGGGATGCGTACCGGTTCAGAACCGACAGCCAAAATAATCGAGTCCGCTGTAAGCGTTTCACTGCCGACCTGTATTGTATGGGCATCTTTGACAATTCCCCGGCCGCGATACACGGCAACGCCGTTGGCTTTCAAAAGGCCTTCCACGCCGCCGACCAATGTTTTTACAATAGAACCTTTATATTGCTGCGCTTTAGCCCAATCGACATCCATACCGGAAACAGTGATGCCTAATTTAGCCGATTGTTCTTTGATGGCACTGAATGTAGCGCTTACATGGATCAGCGCTTTCGTTGGGATACAGCCGACATTGAGGCAGGTGCCGCCGACTTTATCGGCTTCGATAAGGGAAACCTTAGCTCCCATTTGGGCGGCCTTGATGGCAGTTACATACCCGCCGGGGCCTGCTCCGACAACAATGATGCTCTTCTGTCCCGATGCAGTTGCAGGTTGTACCGAAACCACCGGTACTACCGGTGAAATTGTCGGTACTGCAGCAGCTTCTTCAGTCGGAACCGGTGCAACTTGTTCTCCTGGTTGTCCAATAACCCCCATAACGGATTTTACTGGGCCTGATTCGCCTTCCTGCATCACAATCTGTAGAAGAACTCCCTCTTCATGTGCTTCAACCACATTACTGATTTTATCTGTTTCTACTTCAACGACTCCTTCTCCCTTTGTAACAGGGTCGCCTACTTTTTTCAGCCATTGCGAGACCGTTCCTTCTGTCATCGTCAGACCTAATTGCGGCATCGTAAGATTAGTTGCCATGAAAAATTACCTCCTAATGGTTAAATAGAAAAGTGTCCCTCCCGGGAGAAGGACACCTCCCCAGCATTTCTATTAGAGTAACAATAACGGATTTTCCAAATATTCGCGGAGCCGCGATGTGATTAATCCGGCTAACGCTCCGTCTACTACCCGGTGATCATACCCCAGGATGACATTCATCATCGGAGCGATCACAATTTTGCCATCTATTACTACGGCTTTATCTACCGTGCGGCATACTCCGAGAATCGTTGCTTCCGGCGGATTGACGATCGGCGTAAAATGATCGCAGCCGTACATGCCCAGATTGCTGATGGTACAGGTACCGCCTGTCAGATCATCCGGTGACAGCGTATTGTCACGGGCGGCCCGTGCCAGTTCGCCAACAGCCCGATGAATATCCATCAGCCCTTTATGATTGGCATTCTTGATGACCGGCACGATGAGGCCTTTTTCGACCGCAACAGCAACTCCCATATGAATCCCTTCGTTATGGACCAGATACCCGTCTACCAGACTGTCGTTGGCTGCCGTATATTCCTCCAGAACTTTGCACATGGCTTTGATGATCAGATCGGTAAAGGAGAATTTCTTGTCCATGGCAATGAAAGTACTGCGAAGTTCCGTGGCCTTGGTCATATTGACTTCTACCGTATGATGGACATGCGGCGTATTCTTCCAGCAGTCTCCCAGACGCTGGGCAATGACCTTGCGCATCCCCTTGAGCAGAACGCCGTTTTTCGGAGCCGATTTTACTTCCGCTTTCACCGTTACCGGAGCGGCTGCCGCCGCTGCCGGGACTGTCGGAGCTGCCGGAACAACTCCGGCGGCTGTAAGGATATCTTTCTTCATGATTCGTCCGTCGGCAGTTACCGTTTGGGTATCTACTCCCAGATCAGCCGCCACTTTAGCAGCCGTGGGAGAGATACGTACTTTTTCTTCTGCTTCAAAAGCTTCCACATCACGGCCTACGACTCGCCCGTTCGGACCGGTACCAGAAACGAGGGCCAGATCGATGCCGGCTTCTTTCGCTAATGTACGAGCATACGGAGTCGCCAATACCCAGCCGCCGACAATCGTATTTTGCACTGGACCGGCAGCTGCCGCTGGCACCGGTGCCACCGGTGCCACCGCGGCTTCTTGAGGAGCTGGTTCTGCTGCCGGACCGCTGTCATCCCCCGGCACGGTTTCACCGGCTTGCCCGATATACCCCATTACAGCCTTTACCGGGCCGGCTTCGCCTTCCTTCATAACAATGGATAGAAGAATGCCGTCTTCATGGGCTTCCACTATATTACTGATTTTATCTGTTTCAACTTCTACGACTTCATCACCCTTTTTTACCGGGTCGCCTACTTTTTTAAGCCATTGCGAGACCGTTCCTTCTGTCATCGTCAGGCCCAATTGTGGCATCGTAAGTGCTGTCGCCATCAATCATTACCTCCTTGCTAACCTATTTTCAATAAACGTACCTATTATTTTTCTTCCGTCATCTGTTCCCGTGCTATATCAACTGCCGATTTTTTCGGAAGAGTCAGCATAACCGCTCCTGAAATAAAGAGCATAGCTCCTAATGCCAAATAACCGCCGTCTGTAGATCCTGTGTTTTGTTTGATAACGCCCAGCATATAGGGTCCGAGATACCCGCCAAGATTAGCTATTGAGTTAATCAGAGCAGTGGCACCCGCTGCTGCCGCACCACTTAAGAAGGTTGTCGGCACAGACCACCATGTTCCCATTGCAGAATATACACCAATAGCCGTGATACAAATAAATACAAGACTCAATATTGGACTTTGTATAAAGGGTGCACACACTAATCCGATACCGCCTAGGAACATACATCCGGCAACATGCCACCGTTTTTCCCCTGTTTTAGAAGAGTGATTTCCAATAATAATCTGTGCAACCAAGGCTGCCCCCATCGGGAATATAATAGAAATACCTACCATAGTAGCTGACCAGCCGGACAAGCTCTTCAATACCTGCGGCATCCAGAAATTAAAGCCCCAGAAACCGGTAATCCAAGTAAAGTAAATAATGCATAAACGCCATACTTGTTTATCTGTAAGAGACTGCATAATCGTATATTTTTTTACTTTTGCTTTTGCTTCTTCTTCTGCCGCAATCGTTTCATTTAAGTAATCTTTTTCTTCCTGAGACAGCCAGGATACTTTATCCGGACGATCCTTTACCCAAAGAAGGAATACAAACGTAAAAATTAAGGCCGGTATTGCTTCAAGTAAGAACAACGTCTGCCATCCGGCAAAACCAAAGAGATTTAAATCCAAAAGAATACCTGCTACAGGCGCCCCTACAATAGCTGCAATCAGCAAGGATGTAAGCATTAGGGAAATAGCCTTGGCACGTTCACCAGCAAGAAACCAGCGTGGGAAAAGTACTGCATAAATAACGGGATACAAACTGGCTTCACAAGCCCCTAGCAAAAATCTAAACAAATAGAATTGGAAAGGGGAAGTCATAAACGCAAGCAAACCGCAAACCAAGCCCCAGGTAAACATAATACGGGCTATCCATTTACAGGCATCAAACTTCGCCGCAATCAAAGAACCCGGAATTTCAAAGAAAAAATAACCAAGGAAGAACATACCGGCTCCCGCACCAAATATTTCAGGTGTCAACCACGGCAGATCTCTTGTCATCGTCATACCGGCATACGCAACATTAACACGGTCAAGAAAAGCTATGACCGACACAAAAAAGACAGGAAGGATAACGTGCAATTTACGTTTATTATACAAATTTTCAAAATTTATATTTGCATACTTAGCATCCATTTACTTTGCCTCCTTTTACTTTACCATCATCCCAACCCCTCCCATCACAAAAGGGGTTGGGGAAATAAATATTCATATGAGTACGTTAACGTCCAAGCGTTTTTTTCACTGCAACAATAATGTCTTCTGGTTCGATTTTAACCAATCGTTCTAATGGCGGCGTATACGGAATGGGAACAAACGGAGCACCTAAACGAACGATCGGAGCATCCAGATAATCCAACATCTCTTCTGCCGTACGGGCCGCTACTTCAGCACCAACACCTCCTTGTTTAACCGCTTCATGGACAACCATGAGTTTTTTGGTTTTCTTCAAGGATTCATAGACTGTATCCATATCCAGCGGTGAAATGGTCCTAAGATCGATACATTCGACATTAATGCCTTCTTTAGCCAGCTGCTGTGCAGCAGTAAGAACATTGGTCATATAGAAGGAATACGAGACAATCGTCATATCGCTTCCTTCTTTAGCCACATTGGCTTTTCCAATAGGTGTCAAATATTCACCTTCCGGGACTTCCCCCTTCATGGAAAATAATTTCTTATGTTCAAAATAAAGTATGGGATCATCTGAACGAATGGCTGATTTTAACAATCCTTTTGCATCTGCCGGATTGGAAGGTATAACTACCTTAATTCCGGGAATATGCATAAACCAAGCTTCAACACACTGTGAATGCTGTGCCGCACCGCCGCGGGTCATGCCATCAGGGGCCCGTAATACCAATGGTACCTTGCATTGTCCGCCGAACATATAGCGGGCTTTAGCCATTTGGTTGAAGATTTCATCCATTGGTACACCAATAAAATCTGCAAAGTGCATATCAACTACAGGACGCATTCCTGCTAATGCCGCACCTACGCCGCCACCAATAATAGCCGTTTCTGAAATCGGCGTATCACGAACCCGTTCTTCTCCAAATTCTTGCGCCAGTCCTTTAAACTGGCCAAAAATACCGCCTTGTTTGGCAATATCTTCGCCCATGAGGAAAACGCGATCATCACGTTTCATTTCTTCCTGCATGGCTTCTTGTGTTGCAACCGAAAATGTTATACGTCTCATTATATATTTTCCTCCCTCTTTGTTAATCGCAATAGTAGTCTTCCATTAAAGCAGATGTATCCAGATACGGAGCTGCTTGCGCTTCTGCTACTGCTTCCGTAATCAACTCTGCATTTTCTTTATCCATGGCATCCATATCTTTCTTTGCCAATAATTTTTTAGCAATTGCAGTTTTACGGAAATTCTGAATCGGATCATCCGCTTCAAAACGTTTCATAGTTTCTTCATGAGAACGATATAACTCCGGATCCCCTACAAAATGTCCCTTTACCCGGAAGGTATGATTTTCGAGAAGATAGGGACCTTGTCCGCTCCGTATATATTCAATGGCTTCTTTAGCTGCCGGATATACTTCGAAGAAATCATTCCCATTAACCGTTTTCCCCGGCATATTATAGCCAACAGCCCGTTTAGCAATCTGGTCAACCGAAGTAGTTCTCTTATAATAGGTTGTAGAAGCCCATTCGTTCATTTCACATACAAAAAGCACAGGAAGTTTCCAAGCAGATGCCATATTGCACGCTTCATGGAACGTACCGCGATTAGAAGCACCATCACCAAAAAAAGCTACCGCTATTTCACCGGAACCGCGCAGCTTTGCAGCAAGCCCTGCGCCCATGGCCAAATTATATCCGGCACCGACAACCCCGTTCGCACCCAGCATCCCGATAGAAAAATCAGCAATATGCATAGATCCACCTTTTCCTTTACAATATCCCGTGGATTTGCCATACAATTCAGCCATCATTTTTTTTACGTCTGCGCCCTTGGCAATACAATGGCCATGACCGCGATGGTTACTTTCGATATAATCTTTATCGGTTAAATTTTCACATACACCGACACCACTGGCTTCTTCACCAATATACAAGTGTGTAAAGCCTGGCAATTCACCGGCCAGGAAAATTTCTTCGACCTTAGATTCGTAAGCGCGGATGAGCGACATTTTGCGATACGCATCTTTTAATAAATCTTTGTCATACATACTATCAGCTCCTTTTTTTATTTGCCCAATAATAATGCAAAAAGCGTGCCTATTTTACATTGTTGTATAATTTAAAAAAAGTAATACTGACTATAACTTTTGATTAACGCTTGTTTTTTTAGGAAAATGAACATTTCAAAATTTTTTTCTTTATGTTAAATTAAACGTTTTACTATTTTAACATTTACAGTTATAAACAAAAAAAAATACTGATCAGAAACTAAACACATATATTTTTCTGAACAATGACGTTCATATTCTATACATATTTTTTCTTATAGAACAATAAGTATATGCTATTTACTGTTTTTATTTTAAATGTCGTACTTCGTTTTGTATCATTTGCGACAATCTCGAACACTTTTATATATAATGTGCAAAAGCATCATATGTACACATCATTATTTAATTAAGGTAAATGCCCTTCATTTCCAGAAGGGCATTTACTGCATACTAGATAATATATTAAATTTTTAAAATAAAATACGAAATAATGTAATATGTATCATTTTATACTATTTTTTTATATTTTACAAATAAAACACTTTTTTATAACAAGAAAAAAGTTGACATTCCGCGGTTGATAAAATAAAGTATCTTTGATCAGAATCCTGCCTCGCCTAATCAAAACATATTAAATCGTTTTATTGAAAAGCATGTATTCACAGAAAAATGATCTCTATTATTTTTTTAACTTGTTAATCCTTTTAATTTTGTTATACTTTTACTAAAGGATAATTAAAAAAGGAGCTGCACATGTATAGAGACCCTACTGTATCCATCGAACAAAAACAAAAGCAAACACTGTCTCAATCCTTATCTATGGCTATTAAACTAACAGAATTGAACGGTACCGATATATTATCCTATCTGCAAAATGAAGCACTAGATAATCCATTGATTGAAATTATAGTACCTGAAACTTACCAAAATTCATTAGATGCTCCTTATGATTCGTATAATACCGATTTTCCATCATCTGGTAAATCGGCGACAACGGTTATTGAAGCTACGTACTCCAAGCAATGTGAATCTTTATATGATCACTTAAAAAAACAACTAAGCTATGAAAAAAATATTGCAGAACCTGTAAAAGCACTTACGAAATACTTGATTTCCCAATTAGATGAAAGTGGTTTTCTACGCATTGATGTAGATACGCTGACCAAAACGCTGCATATTCCGCTACCATTGATGCAAGATGCCATTGCGCTTCTGCAGTCTTTAGATCCCGCCGGCATCGGAGCTCGAACACTTATCGAATGTTATCTTTTACAATTAAGCCGTCTCAACAAAAAACCGGGGCGCTTAGAAGAAATTTTACAAAAATACGGGGACGAGTTATTACATAAACGGCTATCAAAAATAACGGCAGCCACACAAATTTCTCCAAAAGAATTATATGCTATGCTGCGGTTTATCCACAAGCTTTCGCCAGCTCCCGGAAAATTGTTCAATAATGAGACAACAATTTGTGTATACCCCGATTTATTTCTGACATTTGAAGAAAATCGCCCTACTTTACGGTATGCAGACGAAACAATCCCAGGTGTTCGTTTTCTCCAAGAAGATTACAATAAATATGAAGTAATGGCAGGAGATGTCCGTGATTTCGCCAGACAACGTTTGTCTCACTACAAATTCATACACAGAGCGTTGGAAATGCGTAAGCGGACATTGCTCTCTGTTGGTACTTTCATCGTCACGCAGCAATTGGATTATTTTATATATGGGTTACCTTTAAAACCTTTATCTTTAAAACACATTGCAAATGCTTGTCACATTAGTATTTCCACTGCCAGCCGTACCGTAAAAAACAAATATATACATACAAATAAAGGGGTCTATAGTCTTGGTTTCTTTTTAAGCCGGGAATTTACGGGAAAAAAAGAAACCGCTCTTTTATCCGTTTTTCAGATTAAGCAATTACTAACCGATATCTTGAGCAAAGAAGATCATGAACATCCTTACTCAGATTACCAGTTAGAAAAAATTTTTCAAGCACTGCATATTCCCATTGCACGAAGAACCCTGACAAAATATCGTCGTGCGCTGAATGTTCCTGATTCACGGTATCGCAAACATCAAACGTAATTATTTCGAAGGAGAATTTACATGATTAAATATATTATTCGTTCCTGCATTACAGATTATAAAAACACCACAGACAAGCTTGTCCGTGAAAAATATAGTATTTTAAGTGGTATTTTAGGTATTATTTGCAATTTATTTTTATTTGTCAGCAAATTTCTCGTAGGTATATCTATTAATAGCATTGCTATCATCTCCGATGCATTCAATAACTTGAGTGATATGGGTTCATCGTCTATTATTATTATCAGTGCCAAACTAAGCAATAAACCACCCGATAAAGAACATCCGTTCGGACATGGACGATTTGAATATTTAGCTTCTCTGACCATCGGCATTATTATCATGGTCGTCGGTTATCAATTAATCAACGCCTCTGTCCATAAATTTTTTGACCCAGAACCCCTTACTTTCAATTATTGGAGCCTCTGCATATTACTAGTATCTATCGCAATTAAAGGATGGATGTATTGCTATAACAATTATATCGGCAGCGCTATCCAATCCAGTGTCAACGAGGCTACTGCTTCCGACAGTATCAATGATGTGATTGCTACCACTGGCGTCCTCATTACAACGATTATCCAACTATATACAACATTGCCGGTCGATGCCCTTGCCGGTACTGCCATTGGCTTACTGATTCTGTATACCGGTTTTGCAATTGTCAAAAAAACCGTAAATATTTTATTGGGAAAAGCAGCTTCTCCTGAGTTGACAGAAGCAATCCGCTCCTGTGTCATGAATGGGAAATATATCGTAGGTACCCATGATTTAAAAATACACGACTACGGGCCGGGCCGTATTTTTGCTTCAATTCACGCAGAGGTACCGGATACCTCTAACCTAGTAGAAGTTCACGCCATTTTAGATGAATTAGAAGAAGAGCTTTCTGATAAATTTCAAATCGATATCAATATACACATGGATCCATTATGTACAGATCTAAAAATCATTACTCGCGTACGTCACATTTTGGATCTTATTATTCAAAAGGAATATCCCTGCTATCATACAGATCATTTACGAATCACCTACGGAAAAGCCCGTCTTAATGTTATTTGTGATTTACACATTCCCCCTACAGAAATGACAGAAGAACAAATGATAGAAATACGAAAAAACATCAATACTGCTATTATTGCATTTAATCCTCGTTATCGTGTCGTAATTGCTAAATTTATCCCAGAAGACATTCCCTCGAAAAAACTTTTGATTGATTAATCTGTAATAAAAAGAAACTTATACATAAAAAGGCGGTGGCAGAAAGTATACTCTTTCCGCCACCGCCTCTTTATGTATAGATTATTTACAAAATTCAGAAAATAGCGCTGCGCACAAATCTTATCCAATCCTCACTCCAAAACAAGTGCTTGAGCCCCTATAATGGATTGCAGCTGGTAATGTAGTTCATCACTAATTTGCACCCAATACCTTTCATCCGTTCGAATGGTTCGACGGCTCCCCATCAAATGAAAATATACAGGTACCGTGCCTGGATGCTGCTGTAAAATGTCAGCAATAGTACTGCTAATATCAGATTTCTCTAAATGCGCAGGTATTTTGATGAACAGTTTATTTCCTTGTCCCGATTTCCAACCCGTATCCATATACTCCTTTTGGACAGCAGATATGTTCCCTGCTCTGGGTTGGCTTTGATCCAGCAATTTCAATTCTTCCGCTAATATTTGTATTGTATCATCATTAATATCAGCTCTGCCTGATATCGCAACAGCCATATCAGGCATCGTTAACGCGGCATAAAGGGAATATGTTTTGGGAAAAACGACAACGGTAAGAGGATGTGTATAATCTTCAATCGTAAGAATCGCCATTTGGTCATTTCGTTTTGTCGTAACCTGCTTCTTTGCCGTTATTAATCCTCCAACATGTACAACTTTGCCGTCATAATCCCGATTCCCTTCACCAAATAATGCAGCTATAGGTGTTAAGGTATCCATAATTTTTTTGTATTTATTTAATGGATGCCCGCTAAAATAAAATCCATCATACTCTTTTTCCATGGCAAGCCGCATTTCAATAGGATACTCTTCTATCGCAGGATAGTTAAGCTCTACTACCGATTCTTCCCCCATATCAAAAAGTCCCATCTGCCCCGAAGCATGATCTTTCTGATTCAAAGATCCCAACGAAATAGCCTGATCGGCAACAGCCATAAGTTGTGATCTTTTATATCCAAAAGAATCCATCGCACCGCATTTAATAAGACTTTCCACTGCTCTCTTATTAACGACATGAAAATCGACACGACTGCAAAAATCAGCCAAGGATACAAAAGGTCCTTCCTGATTACGTGCCTTAACAATCACATCAATAGCATTTTCTCCAAGATTCTTAATACCTGCCAACCCAAATCTGACACCCTTTCCCTGGACGGAAAACATAGATCCGCTGGCATTAACATCCGGTGATAATACAGGTACTTCGTGGTGACGGCATTCGCTGACATAATAGCTTATTTTATTCATATCATTGATCATACTGGTCATGGTAGCTGCCATGAATTCCGGTCTGAAATGAGCCTTTAAATATGCGGTCTGCCACGCTACATAAGCATAAGCAGCACTATGCGACTTATTGAAGCCATATCCGGCAAAATATACCATAAGATCAAAAACCTGGTTTGCTATATCATCAGATATATTATTTTGTCTCGTACCAGACAAAAAGTTTTCCCGCTGTGCTTTCAATACGCTTTCTTTCTTTTTGCCCATAGCCCGGCGCAAAAGATCCGCTTGTCCCAACGTAAAGCCACCCATAACAGAAGCAATCTGCATGACTTGTTCCTGATACAGGATAACACCATAGGTATCTTTTAAGATAGGTTCCAGCAAAGGATGCAGATAGGTAATCTGCCGTTCTCCGTGACTGGCCCGGATAAAATCATCTACCATTCCACTGCCCAAGGGACCGGGTCTATATAGTGCAACCAAAGGAATCATATCTTCAAAATGGCGGGGCCGTAATTCTTTAACCAGATTAGTAATGCCACTGGATTCCATCTGGAATACCCCAGCCGTATCCCCTTCAGTAAGAAGCCGACATGTCTCTAAATCGTCCAGCGGGATATGATTAACATCAATATCGATACCACGATTCTGCTTAATAAGCTTGATGGCATCCCCAATAACCGTCAATGTACGCAGCCCCAGAAAGTCCATTTTCAGCAATCCTAATTCTTCAACCAAATCCTTATCAAACTGTGTCGTCAAATATCCTTCTTTAGAATACTGCAGAGGAACATAATCATCCACCGGCGCTGCTGAAATAACTACACCGGCAGCATGTGTCGAAGAATGACGCACTAACCCTTCCAACGCTTTTCCATAATCAACAAGCCGATGTACAACTGCTTCTGTATCATATTCTTTTTTAAAGTCCTTATTTGTTTTTAATGCTTTATCAAGAGTAATGCCCAATTCATTCGGTATCATTTTCACAATACGGTTAACTTCATTTAACGGAATCGCTAGTACCCGTCCTACATCGCGCAATACAGCTTTAGCCGCCAGTGTTCCGAAAGTAATAATTTGAGCTACATGATCCTTGCCATATTTGTAAGTAACATAGTCAATTATTTTACTGCGGTTTTCATAACAAAAATCCATATCAATATCGGGCATAGATATCCGTTCAGGGTTAAGAAACCGTTCAAAAAGCAAATCATACTTCAATGGATCCAGCCCGGTAATACCCAGCAAATATGCCACAACAGAACCTGCTGCACTGCCTCTCCCAGGCCCTACCGGAATTTTATGATCACGGGCAAACTTCACATAATCCCATACAATAAGAAAATAAGAAGGAAATCCCATTTTTTCAATAACGTCTAATTCATACTCCAGGCGTTTTTGAACTTCATCGGTTACTGGATCATATTTTTTTGGCAAAGCCTGTCGGCAAAGCTTACGCAAATACGTAACATCTGTTTCTCCCTCAGGTACAGGAAACTTTGGCAAATGTCTTTCATCAAAGTTAATCTCCACATTACATTTATTGGCAATCTCCAAGGTGGTTTCCAATGCCTCCGGCATGTCCGGAAATAACGCTGCCATTTCATCGCCGCTCTTCATGTAAAATTCATCATTAGAAAAGCGAAAATGCGTCGGATCATCGAGCGTACTTGCCGTAGAAATACAAAGTTTTACCTCCTGAGCCGCTGCATCACTTCTGTCCAAATAATGGAAGTCATTTGTTGCAACAAGCTTCAGTCCATATTCTCCTGCCCATTCTTTAAAAAGTTTACGTACTTCTCCTTCTTCCGGTAATCCATGATTTTGTACTTCTAAATAAAAATCGTCTTTACCAAAAATACGCACTAGATTTTCTAACGATTTTCGTGCGCCTGCTTCATTTCGGTTTAAAATATCCTGCTGAATGTGGCCTTCAATACAGGCACTCATCGCAATTAATCCGTCGTGATATTGTTCCAAAAGATCATAGTCTACCCGCGGCCGATGATAATTATTTTCCCCATCCACAAATCCCTTAGATACAATTTTCACTAAATTATGGTATCCTTGTAAATTTTTAGCCAATAAAACCAAATGACAAAGACGTTCCTTGGTTTTTTGTTCAAAACGGCTTCCACGTGTCATGTATACTTCACAGCCCAAAATGGGTTTAATTCCCTGCGCCCGGGCTTCTTTATATAAATAGATAACGCCATACATATTACCGTGATCCGTAATAGCAATTGCCGGCATATTCATTGCCGCCGCCTTGCTTACCATATCAGGAATACGGCAGAGTCCGTCAAACAGGCTATATTGTGTATGATTATGTAAGTGAACAAACGGTCTCATTCTATTTCTCCTTTTTCTGCAATGGTATCATATGTATTGTACCATATTCAGTATGCTTCTGTTTCTTTAATTTTTACAAATAAACAAAAAACTCCTTTTCCCCATCATAGGAAAAGGAGTTTACGTAATCCCTCCATAAACTATTTACGTACTCTTACTGGTTGATTTATGCTTTTTATTTTAATAATCTAAATGATATAGAACGAACACTAAATCAAATGCATTATAATATCATTTGATCTAATCGTTTTCCCCCAGGAACCATAGGCAGGACATCTTCATCCTTTGCTATCTTTATATCGACAACAGTTGGACCGGTATGCTCCATCGCCTGAAAAACAACAGAATCCAGTTCTTTCGGTTTTACAGCAGTAAATCCGGGTACCCCCATCGCTGCTGCTAAGCTGGGAATATGTGTTTCATCGTTGAACACGGAACACGAACATCGATGGTCATAGAAAAAACGCTGCCATTGATTCACCATCCCCAGCACATGATTATGTAAAATAAAGACTTTTACATCTATACCATATCGTGCCATAGTTGCAAATTCTTGACAATTCATCATAATGCTGCCATCCCCAGAAAAAAGAAGTACTGTCGCATGAGGGCATCCAATTTTTGCACCTATAGCCGCAGGAAGTCCATACCCCATAGTACCCAATCCACCAGACGTAATAAAGTGCCGCGGTTTTTCCACATCATAAAATTGGGCCGTCCACATCTGATGCTGCCCTACATCCGTTACAACAATGGCATCTTTATCTGCATACTTCCGGATAACCTCAAATATCTGCTGCGGCGTAATTTCATGAAGCCTTTTCCGTGATGCAAAGGGATGGGACTTTTTCATATTCTCCGTATGCCGGCGCCACAAAGCAAATCGTCTCCCATAATCAATACCTGAATTTTCCAACTTGTCCGCAAATCGCAATAAAGAACATCGCAAATCATCTTGTACACTGATGTTTGCATGAATGATTTTATTAATTTCATTTTTATCGATATCAAAATGAACAATACGAGCATGCGGAGCAAAATTCTTCACATCCCCGGTAACCCGATCATCAAACCGCGCCCCCACAGCTAACAATACATCACATTCCATAACTGCCATATTAGCAGCATAGGAACCATGCATTCCTACCATGCTCAAATGCAGATCTGAACTATCAGCCATAGCACCTTTTCCCATTAAAGTAGTAACTACGGGAATTTTTATATACCCCACAATCCGACGCAGTAACTCTGACGTATCAGAAAGAATAATTCCTCCACCCGTCAAAATAACAGGTTTAGACGCATGCTGTAATACCTTGATTACTGCATCCAAATCTGCCTCTTGTCTTGATTGCAGTTCTTGTTTTTCTTGTTTTTCTTGTTTTTCCGTAAATTCATATTCCATTGTCGCATCAAAAATATCTTTGGGTACATCAACAAGAACTGGTCCCGGACGACCTGATGCGGCAATTTGAAATGCTTCCTCCAAAATATCCGGCAGTTCTTTAACTTGCTTAACCAAATAATTCCGCTTGGTTATTGGCTTGGTTATTTGAGAAACATCAGCCTCTTGGAAAGAATCCCGGCCGATTAAGGAAGTCGCTACCTGCCCGCTAATAATAACCAGCGGTACGGAATCCATATTGGCAGTAGCAATACCTGTTACCATATTACAAATGCCGGGACCGGAAGTCGCAAAACAAACGCCTGTTTTTCCCGTAGCTCGCGCATACCCATCAGCAGCATGTACTGCACCTTGTTCATGCCCTGTCAAAATATGAGGAAAGTGAAGCTTATACAACTCATCATATAAAGTAAGTACCGATCCTCCTGGGTAACCAAAAACAACATCAACATGTTCTCGCTTTAGACTCTCCATAATTATCTGCGCACCATTAAAAATCATGTTCCCCACCTGTCTCCCATTATATTGTTTGTCAGTTTTAGAGCCTAAAGTTAAATAAAAAAAATCCGTCCCTATAAAAGGGACGGATAATAATTCCGCGATACCACCCTGATTCCTGCCGCATCACTGCCGACAGGCGCTCTACAACGTACCAACATACGCGTTTCCTGTAACGTGGAAATACCGTAGACACTTAATCGAAATTCAGCATCTCTCTTCAGGGAGGATTTTCATCAACCTGTAAACACCGATTCGCACCACCCACCGGTTCTCTGCAGTTTAACTGAGTCAATTACTCGTTCCCATCATCAGATTTTTACTATGCTTCTTCAAAAAGAAGTTTTATATATTATATTAAACTAAACACGGTCTGTCAAATAATATTTTGTAATAATTGATACAATTCATAAAAGAATAAAAATAGACAGCAAAAAACCGGAGGCATAGTAACTACAACTCCGGTTTATGTTATCTGGTCGGAACGGCGAGATTTGAACTCGCGACCTCTTCCACCCCAAGGAAGCGCGCTACCAAGCTGCGCCACGTCCCGTTATCAGCATTACTATTTTACCTGATATTGATGTATTTGTCAAATATCTTTCACATATCCAATATTGAAAATATGTAGGTTTACCATAGATATGTTACAAAAGTAGAAAAGAGAGAGCACCATTTTGTGTTATGCTTAAGTTACCACACAAAATCACAACATAACACAAGAGGTAACGTATCGTCTATCTATTCTTTCCTATGCCAGAAAGGATGTCGTTACTTCCGCTGCTATAAAATATCGTACGAATCGTCAGTTTATTTATCGCTTGCAATGGCGCTATGATGGCACCCCAGCATCGTTGCAGTCTCGATTCAGACATTCTCACCCTCATCCCAATCAATACACTCTGGAAGAGACAACATTAATTCAGTATATGCGGCGACGGAATCCACATATCGGTCTTGTGGTATTTTGAATCAAGCTGAGAAAACAGAGATATACACGCTCTATCACGAGTCTGTATCGCTGTTTGAAGCGTATCGGACTCATACGGAAATCTGTACCGAATCCGAAGTATATTCCAAAACCCTATTAGCTGGCGCTGTTCCCCTGAGAAAAAGTACAGATTGGCGTCAAAGTGGTTTCTGCTACTTGTATCGTGGGACAGGCACACACGTTAGGTTAAAAGATGTACCAATCGACCATTGATGAATGTACGCGTGTCCGTTATTTGGAAGCGTTTCAAGAACAAAGCACCTATTCTTCCACAAGGTTTCTCCAACACTTGGTACAAAAATTTAAGTTCTCCATTTGTAAAATTCAGTTGCCTAGCCTACATAAGATAAAAGATACAAAAATTTGCCAATGCAATCCTTAGCTCAAAATATCATAACAAAATGCACACCTCTTTTCTTACTACTATGTAACTTATATTTAACAAACCTACAATTTACATGTCACTTTAAAAATATGCATAAAACCTTGTCTTATACGTTTACTCTTTATATAATTTAATCATTATATATTGCTTGTAATATACGATAATTGTATAATCTAATTAACAATAATTTCTAAAATCGCCGTGTTAAAATTTACTATAAGGAGAGTCTATGTCTACATCATCTTTTAATGAAAAAATGTTACAAGCCCGTAAAGAATTTTTCCAACATGGTCACACTGAAATCCCCTGGTTGCGAAAAGAAATTTTAGATTCTTGGATTCGCTCCAAAGAAAGCGGAGTGAATGCCAATAATATTCACTTACCACAATTAACGGGAAAACAATTACAATCATTAATTCAAAAAAACCGTATTTTATATCAAACTTCACTCCCTATTATGGATGTAATTTATGATTTTGTAAAAGGTACGGATATATTGATTGCATTAACAGATAAAAACGGAATTGTATTAAAAATGCTGGGTGACAAAAGTATTACAAATGTTGCTCAAACTCAGCAACTGCCATTTTGGGAAGGCAGTAATCGCTGCGAGGACGCCGTAGGTACAAATGGTATCGGAACTCCCCTTCTCACAAAAAAACCACTGCAATTAAGTGGCTTAGAGCATTATTATGTACGTCATGAAAATTGGACTTGTTCCGGAGCTCCTATCATGAATACTTCTGGTCAGCCAGAAGGTGTGTTCTGTATTAGTGGTTACAGTAAAGATGTACATAAGCATACGTTAGGAATAACAATCGCAGCTGCTGCCGCTATTGCCAATCAAATGCAGCTGCTGCAATTATATAATCATACGCTAGACATCAAAAATCAGCTGCAAATGATTACTGATATGATGGATCGTGGCATTATACTTGTCAATTCCAATTTAGAAATTAATCATGTTAACAGTTATGCTCTAAAAATGCTAGACAGTTCAGAAGAAAATTTATTGCATAAATCAATTGCCGCTATCGTTCATAACATTGACTTTGATGATTTAGGAGCCAACATCGATAATCTTGAAACTACCCTCACATTAGGAATGAAAAAGCAAAAAATATTTATTGGCGTACGTCGAATATTCCCAATGCCATTAACCACTCGAAAGCGGCCTTCTTTTCTTCTTACATTACGAGACAAAAAATCCGTCCATAAATTAGTCAACGCGGTCATCGGTTCTAATGCTTATTTTCACTTTGATGATATCATCGGTTCCTCTCAATCTTTAGAGAAAGCTAAAGACTTAGCTCGTATTGCCTCAACTAATGATTCAAATGTTTTATTATCCGGGCCCAGTGGCACAGGAAAAGAACTTTTTGCCCAATCAATTCACAATGCAAGTAATCGCTGTAACAATCCTTTTGTAGCTATTAATTGCGGAGCTTTACCCAGGGCGTTACTGGAAAGCGAACTATTTGGATATGAAGCCGGTGCTTTCACCGGAGCCAAAAGAGACGGACAAAGCGGAAAATTTGAATTGGCAAATGGCGGTACCGTATTTTTAGATGAAATAGGAGATATGCCTTTTGATGTTCAGGTGAGTTTGCTCAGAGTATTGCAAAATAAAGAAATTATACGCATCGGTGCTACTCATGCAACACCCATTAATATTCGTATTATTGCAGCCACTAATAAAAATCTTGAAACAGCCATGACTGAAAACCGTTTCCGCGAAGATTTATATTATCGTTTAAACGTTTTCAATATTATTTTACCGTCTTTAGCTGAACGCAAAGAAGATATCATTGAACTGGCCTATTATTTTTTAAGTAAATACAATCAGCAAACAGAATCATTAAAGTTAAGTGATGACGTTTGCAAGTTGTTTGTGAAATATCCTTGGCCTGGAAATATCCGCGAACTGGAAAATGTAATGGAACGAGCTTGTTTAGTCACAAAAACTACTACTATTACCATTGATGCTCTTCCACAAAACATCATAAATTATACAGTAGCATACTGTAATTCGTCTCCCGAATCACAATGTATTCCAACACATATTCCACATTCAAACTATACAACAGCTGCTGAAACCGAAAAAGCCCTTATCATTAATCATCTAATCAATGAGAAGGGAAATATTAAACGTGCTAGTGAACGTTTGGGTATCAGTCGCCGAACATTATACAGAAAACTGGAAAAATATAATATTCCTTATGAAAAAACCAGGGAATAAAAACGCAGGAGGTTATTTCTTAACACAAATAACCTCCTGTACATATGTATACTAACCATCCAAGTTAAAATCAAGGAAGGAGCAAGACTGGCATAATATGAAAAAATGAAATCGCTATTACTATCGCTATCATGAATTATACAATGACTTTAATAGTTAATTTTCATCAGTCAAATGGTGTTCCCGTACCATATTTTCCGAATTTTCAATATTAGTTTTACTCCTTCCCTGAGCTTAACCTGTATCTAATAGTACTTCCTTCAGGAATATAAAGATAGAATAGAAAGAACCACAGGAAAAACTATTGCCGTGATTCTTTCTCATCAGACAGCATCATAATAATTCTTTATATATCTTATATACTCTTTCTCTATCAAGTATTACAAAATTATTTGCCATTAGTCGTCCTTGATTCACCATTACCGAATCTGTAAATTCATTTAAATCAGCTTCAGTTACTCCATATTCCTGAAGTCTTTTTTTAGGTAAAATCAAATTAAGCAAGTTTTCTAACTCCGTGTACACCGAATGAACCGGACATGAAAGGATATTAGCAAGAAAAACATTCATAACCGCTATTTCTCCATCTGTCTTAATTTCCATATAGTTTTTCATAACACCCGTAAACATAGCATAATTGGATTCTCCATGTGCAACATGATATTTCGCTCCCAAAGGATAGCTCATGGCATGAACAGCCGCACAGCCTGCATTTCCGAATGCAATACCCGCATAGTTGCTAGCAATAAGAAATTCCGGTAAAAGTCTTTTTAAAACGTCATGTCCCATATCTCGAATTTGAATATATCCGCTTAAAATCTTTTCTATGGCTTTATAACTAAATATTCTTGTAGATTCACTCGCCTTAGGAGACAATGCCGATTCAATTGCATGAATCAAAGCATCAATTGAACTTGTCGCGAATACGGTAAACGGAAGCGTATTCAATAATTCTGGAATTAATACGGCTTCATCTGCATAAATTTGATCAACAGCAATTCCTTTTTTTGTATTTCTGCTGATAAGTGCCAAAACCGCAACATTAGTAACTTCGCTGCCTGTACCACAAGTAGTGGGAACAATAACTAATTTTTTTGATTTGATAGGCAATATTTTCCCATCATATAAATCTAAAACAGGTGATACTGTTTTTAAAGAGAAAATCTTCGATACATCTATTATCGTACCACCGCCAATTGCAAAAATACGCTTAGAATCTTTAGGCATATCGTGATACATGGCTTCTGCCATCTCATCCGATGGTTCACCAGTACCATATTTTTCTTGAAATAAAATATCGCACTTTAAATTTAATGTTTTAAAATTAGGTTCATAAATATATTCATTGGTAATAATCAAATCACCTTCGCCAATTTGGAAGTCTTCAGCGAACTGTTTGCATGTATCATATTTCATTATTGTTGGTTTTACCATTAATTCCTGCATTTTTCATCTTCCTTTCTAACCATATAATTACATACTATGAATTGCTTTTCCGATGGCCGCCATAAATGCTTCTGGAAGCGCTTCCGAAATACTGGGATGTGGGTGAATAGTCATTAATATTTCATCTGCTGTAGCTTCCATATTCATCGCCAGAGAAAATTCCGAAATCATATCTGGTGAATGAGCCGCCAATATATGGACACCTAATATTTCCCCAAATTCACTATCCAGGATAACTTTAATTATACCGCTTGTTTCTCCTTCAACTAAAGATTTTCCGTTTGCAACCATAGGAAATGTACCAACGCGAATGGTACCATATTTTTCTCTAGCCTGTTGTTCCGTAAGACCAACAGATGCAATTTCAGGCTCACAATAAATACATGATGGAATAGTATCATAATTCATTTTTTTATAGCTGCCACATATATTTGAAACTGCCACTATACCTTCATGCATGGCTGTATGAGCTAACATAGCTTTTCCATTTACATCTCCAATAGCGTAAATATTTTCAATGTTGGTTTTCAATGTCAAATCAGTTTTTATAGCTCGTCGATCAAGTTCAATTCCGAGCTTTTCTACTTCAAGACCTTGCATATATGGGACTCTCCCCACAGCCATAAGTGTCAAATCAGCAGAAACGCTTAGTTCTTCTCCTTGCAGCTCATAGATTACTGTATTGCCCGATACTTTTTTAACTCGTGCCCCTGTACAAAATGTTACCCCGGTATCGGTCATTTTTTTCCGTACTACTGCCGCCACATCATTATCAACCATAGGTAAAATTTGATCTAACAGTTCAATAACGGTGATTTTAACACCTACCGAAGAAAAAATATAGGCAAATTCAATACCTATTACTCCGCCCCCAATGATAACCATACTTTCAGGCAAAGGATTTAAATTCAGTGCTTCTGTACTAGTAATAATATTAGTATTTCCTTCATAAACGATAAACTCCGGTATGAGTGTTTCTGATCCGGTTGCAATAATAAAATACTCAGATGTAATAGTTTTATTTCCTACTTTAATCGTATGTTCGTTTACAAAAGAAGCAGTTCCTTTATACATATCAATATTGTTACCACGCAATAGTCCCTGAACGCCGCCAACCAATTGTTTTATAACATTATTTTTACGTTGTATCATTGTTTTTGGATTAACAGTTATAACAGAATTATCTATTCCTTCAATACCGAATTCTTTAGCCCGTTTCACTTCTTCAAAAACAGATGCGGTTTTGACTAACGTTTTTGTAGGAATACATCCTACATTCAAACAGGTTCCACCATACTGTGCATTTTCAATAATACATGTTTTTTTCCCCTGCTGAGCCGCTTTAATTGCTGCTACATAGCCGCCGGGACCGCCACCAATTACCGTAATTTCATAATCCATGTCTGTCCCTCCTATATGACAATATGAATCGGGTTTTCTAATAATTCTTTGATATAACCTACAAATTGTGCCGCTAACAACCCATCAATAATTCGATGGTCTACGGAAAGTTGAATATTCATCATGGGTCGAATAATGATAGTGTCATTACCATCTTCAGTGCTAACGATTGCTTTTTTCTTCACTGAACTGACAGATAATATTGCTGCCTCCGGCGGATTAATAATGGCGGTAAAATTATCAATGCCAAACATACCAAGGTTAGTAATCGTAAAAGTTCCTCTCATTTCACCCGGTACCAAAAGTCCTTTCTGTGCTCGATTCACTAAATCTTTCGCTTCTTTCGAAATTTGAATCAAATTCTTTTCCTGTGCATTCTTTACTACCGGTACGAGCAAGCCTTTATCCCCTGCAACCGCAATGCCGATATTTGTACTAACATAAGTAACCAGTTCATCATTTTTTATACAAGAATTAACTCCTGGATATTTTTGCAAAGCCTTACTGCATGCCAAAATAAAAAGTGCACTAACACTGATATTCTCATCGGAAGTTTCGTTAATCATTTTACGGAAAGAAGTCATATTCGTCGTATCTACTTCATCCGTAAAATAAAGATGCGGCGCTGTAAATTTGCTCTGTGACAGCCGATCACCAATTACCTTGCGAATTCCTTTGTATGGAACCTTTGACAATACTTTCCATTCTCCCTTCATTTCAACTGGTTTCTCTGCAATCTTTTCCACAACTTTTTCTATATCTTGCTTCATAATCTTTCCTTGGATACCGGTACCATTTACACTCATCAAGTCAATCTTAGACTTATCTGCCATTTTTTTAGCCAATGGCGATACTTTAACGTCCTTCTCACTTATGCCACCTTGATAACCAGTCCCATCAATAGTCACAATACTTGCCGGATCAATATCATTTTCTTTAATATACTTTTTTGCCCGCGGCGTTAATTTTATATCAGATAAATTAATTTCTTTTTCTAATTCGGGTATCATTGCCGAAACAACTTCATTTTCTTTAACAGTTATTGTATCATCTCCATTACTATTCTGTACTGCACAAACAGCCAAAGCTCCATCGACATCTTCACCCACTTCACCCACTACAGCTATCGGCGTAAATACGTCGACAAAATCGCCTTCTTTGGCAAGGAGCTTTAAAACAATTCCATCATTTACCGCATCAATGGACATATTAGTCTTATCTGTATTAATTTCAAAAAATACTTCGCCGGCTTTTATCTCATCACCTTCTGCCTTACACCATTTCACAAGTTGCCCTTCACTCATATTGAAGCCTAATTTAGGCATAATAATTACTTCTGCCATCGATAGATCCCTCCTCTCTTTGTTATACCATTTCTCTGATTTTTGCAACAATTTTTTTCTTATCTGGAATAATGGGAAATTCTAGCGCCGGGCTAAATGGTAATGGTACATCTTTAGTTCCCATCCGCATAACCGGGACATCCATATCATAGAAAGTATCCTGCATAACAGTTAAACAAATTTCACCACTAATGCCAAAGCTTTCATGCCCTTCATCAATAATTAAGAGTTTTCCTGTCTTTTTCACTGAGTTAATAACAGTTTCCTTATCCCATGGAACGATACTGCGTAAATCAATAACTTCCACACTGATTCCATCTTTAACTAATTCTTCTGCAGCTTTCAAGGCAAAGCCTACCATAATAGATGTTGCAACTACAGTGATATCCGTTCCTTCTCGCGATACATTTGCTTTACCAATAGGAATTAGATATTCCTCTTCCGGTATTTCACATTCTGTTGTATACATCATTTTATGTTCCATAAAAATAACTGGATTATTATCACGAATAGCAGCTTTTAGCAATCCTTTTGCTTCATATCCATTGGATGGCATAACTACTTTCATACCTGGCATATTAGCTACCATCGCAATAGGTGTTTGAGAATGTTGTGCTGCAGAAGAACGACCTCCACCTATCGGCATCCGAATCGTCATGGGCACATGGACTTTTCCTCCAGACATATATGTAATCTTCGCCATTTGATTAGCAATTTGATCCATACATACTAACATAAAATCACCAAACATCAATTCTGGTACTGGCCGCAGTCCAGTAATTGCAGCCCCCACACACATGCCAATAAATCCTTGTTCAGCAATAGGTGTATCTTTACAGCGCAAATCTCCATATTTATCTCGTAATCCAGCAGTACATTTAAAATTGCCACCAATTACTCCCACATCTTCTCCCATAATAAATACATTTTTATCTCTTGCCATTTCTTCATCTAATGCTTGGCATATAGCTTCTCTATATAGCATTTTTTGCATAGATATAACCTCCTATTATTAATTTGTAACAATTATTTTACAAAAACATCTTCAAACGCTTCTTCTTCTTTGGGATATGGACTTTCCTCCGCAAATTTGCAAGCATTTTCAACTTCCATTTCTACTATATTTTTAATTTCTTGAATTTCATCAGTCGTCAATAAATTTAATTCTTCTAATTTTTTGATAGGTTCATTATTTTTCCATTCTTCGACTTCTTCCTGAGGACGATAGGTTCCCGGATCTCCCACATGATGCCCTTGCCAACGATACGTTAAGCACTCAATAATTGATGGACCTTCTCCTGCACGAGCCCTTTCAACAGCTTTTTTAGCGGCCTCATATACAGCAAACACATCGTTGCCATCAACAGTTATTCCGGGAATTCCATATCCGATTGCTCGTGTAGATAAGCGATGTTCTTTCGTAACTCTGCGTATATCAACAGAAATACCATATAAATTATTTTCAATAACATAGACAACTGGCAAATTCCAAGCAGCGGCCATATTAACACTTTCATGAAACGTTCCTTCATTAGAAGCTGAATCGCCAAAAAAGGCAATTGAAACTTCATTCGTTCCTTTTACCTGGGAACCATAAGCAGCTCCAGTCGCAATAGGAATTCCTCCGCCAACAATCCCATTAGCACCTAGAATACCCTTATCTGGAGCCATAATATGCATAGACCCACCTTTTCCTTTAGAATATCCTGTTTCTTTTCCTAAAATTTCCGCCATCATCAGATTAAGATCTGCACCGCGAGCAACTAAATGACCATGCCCACGATGAGTACTGCCAATATAATCCCTGTCTTCCAATACCTCGCAAACACCTGTTGCCACAGCTTCTTCTCCTAAATACAAATGAGCTAATCCCGGCATTAATCCTCTTTTGTAAAATTCAAAAACTTCTTGTTCAAACCGTCTTGTTCTATACATAATAGTATAGAATTTTTTTGCTAATTCTTTTTTTTCAGTTTTATTCATGAATATAACCCTCCTAACATAATCATTAGCTAAATATAGCTAATGCCATTTATCTAAATAAATAAGCAACAATCTTGCCAAGTTGTAAAAAAGTTATATGTTATGTATAAAAATTTCTTTTATACATAACATATAACTTTTTAAATATAATATTCCAAATTATAATTTTTTATAAATACATTAATTGTTACTATATTCAGGTAAAAATAGATATCTCTTGATACTATGTGCCATATGATAGTCGACTTGCCACATAATATGTGCCATTTAGTCACAAGTATAATAAATATCATTACTTCATATAGAATTTATCTATACTTCTCTCAAATTGTAAAATGAAGCTACCCATACCATTCAATGTAGGTTTCTGTACCAATCCTGTTGTACCAGTCGCCTGGTTCAAATTGTGTGCAGAATATCACAGATCCCTTAACGCTTTTTGCTTCAATAATTTCTAGCAATTCTCTTGCCTGATCACTGGATAAAGGTGTTAACAAGAATTCATCTACGATCAGCAATCCAACTTTTTGGTAAGATTTAATGAGCTTTTCAAATGTTCCTTCACCATGAGCAATTGCCATTTCATCCAGAAGCTCTGGCAACCTTATATACCGAACCTTTAAGTAGTTTCTGCAGGCAGCATTGCCAAGGGCACAGGCAATATATGTTTTCCCATTTTCAGATGCTCCTTTCAGAATAATATGGTGACTTTCACGAATGTATTGGCAAGTAGCAAACGAATTAATTAGTGCTTTATCAATGTTCCTGTAAGGCTGGTATTCAATATTTTCAACGCAGGCATCTGGATAACGAAATGCTGCTGTATGAATAAGCTTATTCATCTTCGTGTTTTGGCGTTTAGTCCATTCTCGATCAATCATCATCCCGATTCTGTCTTCGAAGGAGAGATTGTCGAAATATTTATCATTGCATTGTTCTTCAAAAACAGAGGCCATTTCGGACAAACGCATATCATGTAGTTTATCAACAGTGGATTGTTTTAACATTTTTCTTTACCTCCCCGGAAATATGCTGCACCGCGTGTTATGCCGTGAGATGTATCAGATTGTAAGGACGGGGGTTTTACCTTAACTTTGTCCAAACCGTTTTTAAGAATTGTTGCAATATTTTTAAGGCTGGGACTTGGGGTATATGTTAAAGCGGTACCGCATGCTTGTTCGAGCCTGTTTGTAGAATAGCGGTCTGCTAGTCTCATTAACGAAACACAGGATTTGTAGCCCTGTCTTTCTATCTTATGCATATATAGAAAGTTTTTAATAACAAGCAGCGCGTTATCCCCTATGTTTTCACCCCATTTAAGAAAATTCTCACTGTTGTATGCAAGATACTGCCGGTGGTTTGCCGGCATATGTTCAAGTACATAAATTGGTTCTTGGGAGTATGCTCTACGGATATGCGAAGCAATTCTTTATCCATGGAAAAACATCTCTATTGTCTTTTCCGTGGTTCGTACCTCAATTTTTTTACCAATAAATTCATATGGCACAGAATACTTGCAATTCCCGACGGGTATGAGATAATCGGGTTGTATAGTGGCTTTCGACCAGATAGCCGTCTCATACGGGGAAGCAGGCAGTGGCATGAGGAAGTCCTTTTCTTCCTCTTCAAATGCTGTGAATCTGCTTCCTTTCTTCTTTTGAAACGGTTTTTTGTTGAATTCTGTAAGCTTTTCAAGGATTACGGCATCTACTTCCGCAAAGGAAAAACACTTCCTGTTGCGAATTGCTGCCAAAATCCAGGTTTCAATAACGCCGACGGTTCGCTCAGCATTAGCTTTATCTCGTGGAGTGAATGGCCTAGCTGGAATTATGGCGGTGCCATAATGTTCTGCCATCTCATGGTAGGAATGGTTTAAAATGAGCTCTGTGCTTGTGTTTTTAATCACTCCTGTCTTGAGATTATCTGGTACAAGAATGCGGGTTACGCCACCAAAGAAAGAGTAAGCATGAACATGGGCTTCAATCCAGTGATTGGACTTCATGTCTGGAAATGCTTCGGCATAACTGTAAAGGCTGCATGGCAGGCATGCCACAAAAACATAAGCTTTTATTTCTTCTCCTGTTGTTTCATCAATAACAGACAATGTATTTCCAACCCAGTCGACCTCCATGATTTCTCCCGGTTTTCTTGTTATCCTAAGGGTTGCCTTCTTTGAAGCAGCGTATGCATGGTACTTGTCACTGAATTGGGAATGCTGATAGGGAATCATTCCTTCATGTCGACATTTCTCACAGTATTCCGACCACAACAGGGAAAGCGTAACTCCTGGTTTCGCCAGCTCTTTGTAAATATACTCATAATCAGGGAGTTTTCGTCCTTGAGACGTGAGTCGTCCAGGGTAGAGAATAGCAGATAGATCCTTATTTGTAAGATTATTTGGAATTGGCCATGTTAACTCTTTGTCTTGAGCTAATTTCCATACTTCGGCGATAGTATTCCGGGAACTTCCACAACTGTTGCCGACACGCAAGTTGCTGTACCCCAGGCTTTTAAGCCTGATGATTTCTCGATAATTTAACATGATTATCGACCTCCAATAATGATAGTCACACGTATGTGTGCCATTTTCATTATATAGGGCATGCACTGTTATCGAAAATGAGTGCACTTAATTATCGGAAAGATACGCACTAAATTGTCGGCAAGACTGCACTATTTTGTTGGAATACACATCAAATTCACATGATCTTTAGCAACGATTTTCTTGTTGATATCGATGAACAATTTTTCAACGGATGGTTTGAGCATAGTTTCGATAAAATATCCGAAAGTGCAGTAAGAGGGTGTCTTATGATCCATAAGATACATAAGATACATAAAGCGAAGATTTACCTTACAGGAATCTTCGAGTTAATCCCCTTCGGAGGTTGATGGTTTTTGCGAACATTGCTTGACACTATCCCCTAACTTCCCTTGCAAATACTCGTTAACAACTTTCATCTTAAATTCATAACTATATTTTGCCATAAAAAGCTGACCCCCATAAGCTAGATTTCTAGGTCTAACTTATGGGGATCAGTACATTATTTCACAGCCTTGTTTTATTAACAAATATCAATTATTTTGTTCTCACACTCATTGTTTCTAAAACAAAACCAAGAACACTTTCTGTATCAAAATAATCCCATCTTAAATTAGGTGTAAGTGAATCTCCTTGTTGTAAAGGAACAATACCTCTTTCTGATAAATACATTTCTGCTTCATCATAATTATCTACCGTAAATCTTACATGATGCAATCCTTCACCATGTTTATCTAAATGTTCTTGCCAAATATTTTTTCCACTTATTGGTTGAATAAATTCTAATTGGACATTCGCAAAATTATACAATAAAATCATTGAATCAAATTCCGCTGAATTACCACGATATTTTTTATTAGTAGGGGCCACATGTCCTTGAGCATCAGGTAAAACTCCAAATATTTTCTGCATTGCCTTAATCGTCATATCTGCATCTTTAACAATAAATCCTACTTGTGAAATATGATTAAAAATTTTTTTTCCTTCCATACTAATTTCCTCCTAACAACATTAATTATACTGGTTACTAGTTACTATAATATTAAATTCACAATATGTATTATTAAACAAATAAGCTCAATACCATAACGCCTGCAATTCCAACAACAGAAATCAACGTACATAAAGAACACCAAACATAAAATTGTTGATTTAGTGACAAATTGAAAAATTCTTTAACCAACCAAAAACAAGGTTCTGTTGGAGGGCCACCGAAAACTGATCCAGTGGCAACGGCCAATACCATCAATTCTGGACTAACACCAGATTGTTGCACTATTGGCAATACGATTCCTGACGCCATAAATAATGAAATAGTGGAAGACCCCACACATAATCTAATAATTGAAGCAATCGCCCACGCTAATAAAAGAGGCGATATGGGTATTCCACTCATCAATTCGGCTACATAATTACCTACTCCTGCAGTAACAATAACTTCCTTAAAAGCACCACCACCACCCATAATAAACAAAATCATTGCAATTGCTTTAATTGCAGTTTCACTACTAACCATTAAATCGGATATCGATCGCCCTCTACGAATCCCAAAAGTATAAAAAGAAACCGCTAAAGCAATCGCTAAAGCAACATCTGTACTTCCAACAAAATTAAAGATGGTTTCCATCATTGATCCTTTTGGAACTATAAAGTTGATAATCATAGATGTAATAATTAATATTACCGGTATAAGAGCCGTAAATACACTTATTCCGAAAGGTGGTAAATCTTTTTCATCAAACACTTCTCCCAATCCTAACGATGTATTAATTTCAGGATCTATACCTTGATGATGGATAAATTTTACATATAGTGGCCCACTCAGAAAAAGAGTCGGTATCCCTATAATTAAGCCATAAATTAACACAAGACCTACATTAGCTTCAAAAATACCACATACAGCAACAGGTCCCGGATGTGGCGGCAAAAAACAATGGCTCACAGTGATTGCTGCTAACATCGGAATTCCTGCATCTAATATGGGGAATTTACCTGCTATTACAACTGTAAATACAATAGGTATCAATACAATAAAACTTACTTCCCAAAATAATGTAATGCCAACAATAAAACTCGTAATAGCTACCGCCCAAGTAACATTCTTTCTACCAAATGTATTAATTAATGTTTCCGCAATTCGTTGAGCACCTCCCCCATCTGCCATTATTCTTCCAAAAATAGCTCCAAATCCAATAATTAATCCTAAATGTCCTAATGTGCCTCCAAAACCTGTTTCAATAACACCAACAACTTTCCCCAAAGGAAGGCCTTCTGCTAAGCCCACGAACATACACGCCACCATCAATGACAAAAAACCATTCAATTTAACCTTAACAATAAGAAAAAATAGTAATAAAATACCTATAATTAATATTATAAGCGGCATAAAATTCACTCCTTTATTAGTTCTATAAACTATGGTAGAAATAATCCTTTAATTACATTTCCTTTGCCAATTTCTGTAAATAATTCACTATATTCCTTCAATGAGCACGTATGTGTAATCAAATCAGTAACATCAATTGCCCCACGGTTATACATAGATACTACTTTATTCCAAGAAGTTGGTGATGAACTATAAGTAAATATAACCTCTAAAGATTTTTGAACAGCATTTTCCCAACATATGGTATTTCGTTTTGTAGTAGGTATTCCAATAACACACATACGACCTTGTCGCCGAAGAACTGATATTCCAGCATTGATTGCTGCCTCAGCTCCTGATGCTTCAATCACGATATCTGTTCCTTTTCCACCCGTAAATTCCATAATCTTTTTAGCAACATCTTCTTTTTGAGCATTGACCGTAATATTCGCCCCCATTTTTTTTGCTAAAGGGAGTCTTACGTTTTCATCAACATTAGTTCCCACAACAACAACCTGACTAGCCCCATACAAAACAGATAATTGTATAGCAAGTAAACCAATCGGGCCTGGGCCAAATACAACAACAGTATCTTCCGCCTCTATCTTCGTTCTTTCTAACAAGGCATGTGTAACAATAGCAGTTGGTTCAGCTAATGCTCCACTTGTAAATGGCACATCATCAGAAATTTTCATTAATTGTTTTCCTTCAATGGCAATGTATTCAGCATATGCACCATTAATCTGAAATCCTGGACATTTTCTATGTATACACATTTGAGGATTTCCTGATAAACATGCTAAACAAATACCACAGGTACCAATATTTAAACGACTAACAACTTTATCTCCTTTCTCTACATTTTTAACTTTTTCCCCTACCTTTTCTACAATACCACAGAATTCATGCCCCACAATAATTGGTGTATCAGTAACAATACTTCCCGTCCACATATGATAATCAGTCCCACATACACCTACTGCTTTAACACGAACCAAAGCTTGTTTCTCATTAATTCGAGGTACAGGAACCTCTTTATAAGAAAACTGTTTAGGCTCTAGTCCTGTTCTAATTAAAGCTTTCATTTTTATTTTTCTCCTTTTTATTGTATTAGGATAGCACCATATCCCTGTTATAAAATTAATTAAGCAATTATCTTACCAAGTTATACGGAAAATAAAAAATTAGTTAATTTTACTGAAATTTATTTATTCATTACTTAGACAAATGTTTCTACAATAAAAACAATTCAAAACCATAATGTATCACATTGACATAATGAGTCAAAAGGATACATTGTGTATACATTATATGCACATTGACGCAAAAAAAACGATATGATAATCTATTTATAAAAGGTCAGTCCGAAAAAATAATTTTGTAAATAAGAGTGGTGATTATGATGAATCAAACGCAAAAAATGCAACAACAACAAACTTTATCCCAAAAACAAATTCAATCATTAATGCTTCTAGCGATGGATACACAAGAGTTATCAGAATTTATTCATCAAGAATATACTGATAATCCACTAATAGAAATAATTCCACAAAAAAATGATCAAACAAAAGATATTGGCGATTATTTTAACAAATCGGAATACCATACTTCAAATGGAATAATACATGATGAACCTCCTGAAATAAGTGTACTCGATGATCATGTTTATTCCTTGCAATCACATTTATTATCACAATTATCAGATTCCAAAAAATATTCTTCAATACAATGGAATTTATTCAATTATATTATCAATTCTCTAGATTCATCTGGTTTTTTAACTACTCCAGTTCAAGACCTCGCGCTACATGCAAATACTTCTGTAAATCAATTACTATCTTGTATTAGTATATTACAATCATTAGAACCTGCCGGAGTTTGTGCTACTAGTGTGCCGGAAGCTCTTATTATACAGGCACAACGCAAAGGTCTTGATAACATTTATATCCAAAAGTTAATTAAAGATTATTTACCAGAAATAGCTGCTGGTCAACTTAATAAAATTAGTAAAGAATTAAAAATTTCTCGTAAAAAACTTCAATATTATATTAATTTTATTAAAACACTAGATCCAAAACCTTGTCGTCATTTTGGATCTTGGTCACCTCAATATATAATTCCAGATATAATTTTTTTGTATGAACAAAATAACTGGCAAATTATTATTAATGATGATTGGTTTGGCAGTATTGGAATAAATAAATTATATCAAAAATATAGTGCGCATTGTACAAATACATTAATTTCAACATACATTCAAGAGAAAATTCAACAAGCACTATTTATTATGAATTGCATCGAACAAAGAAGACGTACTTTAATAAATGTATCTAATTACATTATCCATACCCAGCAAGCATTTTTATTAAATACAGGCCCTTTACACGGTATATCTGCTAAAGTTGCTGCAAAAGAGCTAAACATTCATCCTTCAACAATCAGCCGTGCAATGCATAATAAATACATTCAAACTCCAATTGGTACATTTCTAGGAAAATATTTTTTTAAAACAGGATATAAAAGAGAGAAGAAAATTCAACCGTATAACGTTTCTAACCAAGAAATTTTAAATTCAATAAAAAAAATAATTTCATCAGAGAAAAAAAATAAACCTTACACTGATTCTGATTTGGCTAAATTATTATTAAAAGAGGATATTCAATTATCACGCCGTTCCATTACAAACTTTAGGAAAAATTATAATATTAAAAACTCCTATGAAAGGCTTTCTGACTAATTTTTTTATAAGTACTGGATAAGCTACAATAAACCGGACGTTTTTTTAGGAACTGTTAAAATAATAAAAAAAGGAAAAGAACGGATGGAGATATATGTTATATCAATACTCCAGACTTGATTAGGATGTTCTATTAGTAAGCCTTTTAGTAGATACGGATAATATGGTTTTGTGGATTGGGACGACTGGTATTCTGCCGGGGATACATCGTCTGTATGCCCATTTGCTGCATATGTCTCAATACTGTTTTATGATTACTGCGAATACTTTCATAACGATTTAACCGTGCGCATATACGGCAGTACCCAAAGTCTGGATGTGCTGTGTATATTCCATCAATATGTCGCTTGATTTCTAAATCATCAGTATATGACAATCTGTGTCCATAATATAACGTAGTTCTATTAATAGACAGCAAGCTGGCCTGCTCAGCAATAGAAATATCTGCACCAGACCAATCGACCAATGATTGCTTGGCTGTCGAAGAAAAATCACAGACCAGATTTTTTTCAACCACTCATTTTGAGTAATTAGTTTGCCAATTTGAGCATAGCGTTCATTAATTTCGGTCTTGTGTTCTTTTTTCTCTTTACGTTTCTGGATAGCATCATTTTGAAAAACAGATGCTATCCCTGCACTAGCTTTATTTTTCCATCTTAAAAACATATTTGAATGAATGCCATGTTCTGAAGCAATTTCGTTGAGCGTACGTTCACCTCTTAAGACTTCCAGAACCAGTTTTTCTTTTTAGTTAGGAGTGTGCGGATTCTGTTGTTAGAGTCAGGTTAATTTGACCATTTGGGGGCGAACTAAAATCGCCAATTTTAGTCAAATTAAAATAACCAATTAGATTGACTCATTTTCAAGCAAGCACTTGAAATGCTTTTTAAGTTTATTCAGAAATAAACAACAACTCAGCATTTTAATTAATTTATAGTGTTGGTCATTCAGATGACGGTAGATTATACTATCAAGCGCAACACCTAAAAAAATAAACTGCATGATGAAAGCCTTGTAAAATGAAGTTACCAGACAACATCACAAGGAGGTTTCACCATGCAACTATACCATCATTTTACTCATTCGGAACGAATTTGTCTATTTCTTTTACATTCATGCGGCTTTACTATGCGACAGGTAGGTCGTTGTCTACACCGTTCCGCTTCTTCCATCAGTCAGGAATTACAGCGAAATAAAAACAAAAATGGTTCCTATCATCCGTGGGCGGCTACCATCCGCTCATAGTTCACAGGAAACACTGTGTTCGTCCATACCGGATGCAAACAGATACCGCCTTATGTCAAACTGGATATGTGACCAATTACAACTCATTACCCCACCAGAAGTGATTGCTCATATGTGGAATGAAATCCATTCGCACGACACGGTAAGTTATACTACTATCTATCGCGCGTTACAACATGGGCTGTTACCTAACTGTTCTCGTAAAAAGAATCTCAGCCGTCACTGTAAATAAATGCACAATCGGCGCAAAAATCATACTTGTAACACCATTCATCCGGATTACTTGATTACCAAACGACCCGCACAAGCCAATGCCCGTTCCCGGTTAGGCGATTGGGAAGGGGATACCCTGTATGGTGCTGTCGGACAAGGATTAATCGTAACCTGTGTTAATCGTGTCAGCCAATTTCTGCGCATGGTTTTATTAGAAAACCGTAATCAAGAAGCGACAAAAGATGCGATTGTTAGGCATTATCCGGTTATGTGGTAAATACATTGACACTGGATAATGGATCCGAATTTGCAAAATTCAGGTTCTATAATAAATGTTGGGGTAAGACAGACAATTCATTGTCCGCCTTACCTCATTTTATATAAAAAGATGGACATAACAGCATACATCCGATACAATCAAAGCGACCAAACCCAATCAGAAAGGATGATGTAGTATGTCCCACTACCATTATATAGAAAAATGTTCCAATTAGAAGAGGGGGTGTATCAAGAATAGCGTATATGAGGGAAATAAACAGATCTTTTATATGGAATTTTCTCACACTTCCTGCTTGTGTCCCCAATGTCATACCCGAACTTTCCTGATTAAAGATTACCGGCAGCAGGAAATCCTATTGGCATGGATGGACGACGTTCCCGTGTATACTTCCCTTTATAAACGCCGCTATGTTTGTCCCACCTGCGGCCATTCCTTTTATCCCGCCACCTCCTTAATACTGCCGTACCAACGACGCAGTCAACGGCAGCAAGCTCGCCATTATCCGGGAATGCGCCCGTAAACAAAGTTTTACCGATATCGCCGACCGATTCTATGTCTCGGTGACTACCATCCTTTGATAGTTCGGCGGCATTTCCTATAGTAAGCATGCTACGCTCCCAGCAATCTTATCTCTGGATGAATTTCGGGGAAACGCACAGGGCCAAAAACACCGGGTAGCCTTAGTCAATTCCGCCAGAAAAACGGTACTAGATATCTTGCCACAGCGAGATACTCAACAATTACTACACTATTTTGCAACCTATCCATATGCCATGCGAAAAACAGTCAATTACGTAGTGATGAATTCTCCTTCCTTGTTCCGCTTCGTCGCCCAACGCATGTTTCCGAATGCCGTCATCATCTGCGACAAGTATCATATTGTCCGTCAGGTGATCTGGGCTGTGTAATATAAACTAAAAATACCGGGTTTTATCATCAGGGAGTCCGGATTTTATCATTAGAAAATCCCGGGAATTATCATGAAAAAAGTTGTCCAAATGGAAAAAATGCAGTAGCCTTTATCGTAAGAAACGGTAAAGGAGAAAAGGAGCCATGCTGACAATGTCCAAAATCAATGAAATTCGTGAATCCTTTGAACAGGGAAAGAAGGTTTCTCAGATCGCCCGGGAACTCGAAGTAGATGAAAAAACGGTACGCAAATACCTGAAACAGGAGAATTTTTCTCCCGCTATGCCGATAGCGGAGGAACGCATATCGCGGCTAGATCCCTATAAACTTCTGATTCAACAATGGATGGACGGCGACATAAGCATTTGGTACAAGCAGCGCCATACCGCTCAACGTATCTATGATCGTCTGAAAGCGGAATGTCCGGAATTTGATCTGTCCTATCCGACGGTACAGCGATTTGTTAAAGAGTATAAGCGGAAACTTCAGCAGACAAAAACCTTCCAGGAGTTGGTATGGCACCCCGGTGAAGCGCAGGTGGATTTCGGCGAAGCTGATTTCTATGAACAGGGCGTGCTTTGTCGCAAAAAATATCTAACGGTTTCGTTTCCCTACAGTAATCGCGGATTCTACCAGGTGTTTGGAGGAGAAACTAGCGAGTGCGTTTGTCAGGGACTCAAAGATATTTTCGAGTACATTGGCGGCGTGGTCCGTGTTTTAGTTTTTGACAATGCCACGGGAGTAGTGCGCCGCATTGGCGAACAAATCCGTGAAGCCCAGCTATTCCAACAGATGCGTGCTCATTACGGTTTTTTGGTGCGATTCTGCAATCCAAACGCCGGACATGAAAAAGGAAATGTGGAAAACAAAGTGGGAACCGTTCGCCGTAATGTATTTGTTCCCATTCCCTCCTTTGATCAGATTGAGGTGTATAACCGTCAGCTTCTTGAAACGGGAGCGACAGAAGGGATTCATTACAAAAAAGGCCGTCCTGTAGCAGAATTGTTTCAAGATGATCAACGCTCCCTAAAACCGCTGCCGAGCTATCCATTCAACGTCTGCCGGTTTATGTATGTGACTGCCGACAGCTATGGTAAGGTACGTCTGGATGCTCGTCATTTCTATTCCACTTGTCCGGAATTTGGCGAAACAGAGGTGCTTGTCGGCATCAAAGCACATACCATTGAAATCTATGACAAACGCGGGTCCTTGGTTGTCACCCATCGCCGCCGGTTTGGAGAAGACCGAACCGACAGTCTGGATTACCGGACAACGCTGGTTACACTGACCCAAAACGTGGGTGCCTGGAAGAATAGCGGCGTACGCGAGATGATTCCAGAATCCCTGCGTAAAAAAATGGATGAACTAAGTCGGGAAGATCTTCGTCAGACGGTGCGAACCATTTCCAAGTTGACGAAAAGCTATTCGTTTGAAACGGCAATCGCGGCTCTTGAAGAAGGATTTCGAACGAGTCGAAACGGTTTTTGTGATGCGGCGGTTTTAGCAGCTAGAATGCAAAACTTTGGTCTTGATACACCGCCAGAAACAGGGCCGGATCTTTCTTCCTACGACCAGCTCCTGAAAGTAGGTGGCTGATATGGTTTCCCTTAAAGAAAGAGAAGCCACCCGCCGGCGCCTCGGAATGCTGTAAAAAACTGATTCTTTCACAGCGAATGGTAGAAATCTGTGAGGAAAGCAGTACGCCAAAGCAAGAAGAGTTTCTGGCCTATTTGCTGGAACAAGAAGTTTTGAAACGGGAACAAAATAAACGGGCCCGTCAGTTAAACCGAGCTTGTTTTCCCGTGCTGAAAAGTTTTGACGCGTATGAATTCGGCTCCATCCGATTTCCTCCTGCGCTGAGCCGCGCCGAGCTGTTGAGCTGCCATTTCATTGGGGAAAAGAAGAATCTAATTCTCTACGGCCCTGTAGGCGTCGGGAAAACGCATCTTGCCATTGCACTGGGCGTTAAAGCTTGCGACAAGGGAATGAATGTGCGTTTTCATACGGTTACCGAGCTGGTGCTCAAACTAGGAGAGGCACATCGTGCCGGAACCTTGGAGAAGCTGGTTCGCGACCTTCAACGGCTTGATCTTCTCATTCTCGATGAGTGCGGCTATGTGCCGGTGGATCGAGAAGGATCCCAGCTATTGTTTCGTGTGGTGGCTGACAGTTACGAAAGCAAAAGTCTAATATTGACGACCAATTTGGAGTTTTCTAAGTGGAGTGGTATTTTTACGGATGAACAGATGGCAGCAGCCATGATTGACCGACTCATCCACCATGGTCATTTACTGCTTTTTGAAGGAGAAAGCTACCGAATGACCCATGCATTGATGCGTCAAACAGCTAAAACAGGTTGATGATAATTCCCGGGAATTCTTGATGATAAAAACCGGGAAGCTATATGATTTTTTTCGGGAATTTTTCTTGACAAAACACACTTGGCTATAGAAAGCGTACGGAAACGGATGCAGCATCAATGGGATCATCGCTGCCTCTATTTCAAGCGCAACAAAAAGATAGTAACCAAGCCCGGATGTAACCTGACAGACGACGAACTCGTCTATCTGCAAGAAATACTGGCACAGTCCGACGAACTACGTAAAGCATATGCCTTAAAAGAATGCTTTTATAAAATATTAAGGATGCCCACAAAACAAACTGCAAGGTATTTTCTGCGGTTCTGGTTGGACCTGATGCAGGATTCTAGATTAGCCAAATTTAAGTCCCTGATGCACTCGTTCACGGATTGGTTTGACGGAATTATTAATGCCATCCACTTTCACTACTTTAATGGATTCATGGAAGGACACAACAACAAGATAAAAGTATTAAAACGGGTTTGCTTTGGCATTCGTAATTTCTCTCGCTTCCCAAACCGCATATTGTTCATGGATGCTGCCACTCAACGAAAAAGAGGAACATCCCATTGAATATTCCTCTAACTTATGGCTCGCTATGGTGTCACCCTTAGTGTAAAATAGTTCTCGGTAAGATATTGCAAAAAAAAGAAAAGACCTAGATAATAGATATATTGCCTAGCCAGCAAAATATATCACAACCGAAGGTCTTCTCATGGAATATATTATAGCAGAAATTATCAAAACAATAAAGGAATCCGATACCGCGATCATACGCGAAACAAAATTATTGCAGCTGTTTATGCGGGTTTTCACAGAGGCACTGGTGTGTGCGTTAGAAACGATGGATACAGAATTGGTGGAACAGTACAAGCACCAAGGGTATCAGATTGAACGACGGGATCGCCGTACGATACAAGGACTATTCGGCACCGTTACCTATCAGCGCCGTCGCATACGGAAAGAGGGGCCGCGCGCGAAGGGATTTTATCCGTTAGATACCCAATTAGGGCTGAAAAAGTATCAGCGGTATACTGCCTTATTCATGAAACGAGTTGCAGAAGCAGCTACGGGCAGTGTGTATCGCACCACGGCGGATATTATCAACCGCCTGACTTTAACGAGCATCAGTCATCAAACGGTGGGAAATATCATAAAACAAGTCGGACGAGGGTATGCCGAGTGGGAAAAGAAGCAAACCGATACAGCCTGTTCCGACGAGACAGCGCCATACCAACCAACAATGCTTTGCCTAGAAGGAGACGGGTTGCTCGTAAAAGGACAAGGAGTCAAGCAGCAGGAGATACATCGGATACAGATTTGTGAAGGAAGTACCCGATGGGGTATGCGTACCATGTTGGTGCATCCCCATTACTTTGCATCAATGAATCATGACGAGCTCGTCACGCAAGTGACGGCATATCTGCAGAGTACGTACAATCTGGCACACGTGGTAGTAGTGAGCAACAGTGATGGAGGAAGCGGGTATGGAAAAGACGTCTTTGGGAGCCTGGTCATCGGATGCAAGCAGCATGAACATGTGTTGGATCGGTATCATGTGAATCGCAAACTGAAAGAGCGGTTATATTTCATAGAACCAGCGTTACAGGACGAGATACGCAACGCACTGCGAGAGTACCGATGGGAACCGCTGCAGGTATTGCTGGATACGGCGGAATCACAAGCGGAAACCCCGGAGGAGATAGTGCATGTACAAAAGTTACGTCAGTATATAGTGCGGAACTGGGTTTCGTTAGCACCGCTGAAACTACGAAAGATCGCTGTGTCTGCGAGTGGCATCGGTACGTGTGAGAGTAACCACCGGATATACAGTTACCGGATGAAGAAACAAGGGCGTCATTGGAGTCGGACAGGAGGGACTGCGATGGTGAAAGTGATTACGGCCATACGAAACAAGGAATTAGATCAGGCGTTTGCCGACTGGACCAAGGGGTTTACCGCTCCAGTCAGCCGTACTTTCCGTGGGACGATGAGACGAGTCATGCGAAAGATTCCCTTTCAAACGCATGTAGGGATTCATCACGGACGCATTTGCAATAATGGCCCGTCCAGCAGTGCCATAGGGAAGTTAGCTAACAGTTTCTCAACGCCTGCATTTTTATAAAAAAACGATGTCGACGAGGCTAGCTATTATCTAGGTCAATACATTTACCGAGAACTTCTTGACACATACATATGATAGACAGTACCTATGATTAAACTATAATTTGCTATATAATTAGCATGTAGTATATATTTGATAATACCTATATGGTTTCTGAAAATGTCAACTACTACGCTGAATTAAGCAACCATTGAGAAACTGCTGTTATCCGGCGGACTGCCGGCATACTTTTATACAAGCGGTCCGCGGCGGCTGCAGCAAATTTAAAAAGATGTACCGATCTATATAAAACAACATGAATTGCTGCTATCACACAGGAAGTATGCATTCTATTTTAAAAAGCGGATACACTTTTCAATAAAAATCTCTGCCTTGTTTGATTTTCATACAGAAAAGAGGTATTAATATGAATAAAACTAATTCTGACATTAAATACACATCGGCAAGTAAGAAATCTCAGACAATGCATCCCGGAAAAATAATTGAAGCCTATATTGAATCTGTTGAAATGACTACCGAAACATTATCTAAAACGCTCGGCATTCCTACAGAAAATCTTAAAAGCATCATGACCGGAGATGCGGATTGTCCGTTTGATATTATCTCAAAATTAGCTAAAATAACAAAAATTCCACTGGACAAATGGTTGGAATGCAAAAAGCAGGAAGACTCGAAAGATAAACAAAGCAAATAGCCTCACACCGGCAGTATTCTACCATACTTTAAAAACTTCCATCAATATCAATAAATATTTAATCTTTTGTTGTCAAGTACCAATACTGCATGATATACTGATAAGGTAATCTTGATTTTCTTTAATCAGAAAAATCCGTTCATGTCCTAGCATGAACGGATTTTTTCTTTGTCGCAGCATGATCGTGCCGTAACCCCCTACTCCCTGTATGATTGTCTGTTGCCTTCCTATACGAAAGAAATTTATAACACTTTCCTTTTTCTGCCTGATATATAATGCACAATGTCGTATATATTTTTATATAAACTACTTTTATGTTTATATTTGTTGTGATAAACTATACCTATGGACACTTCATCGTCCATCACACCTTGAGCCGTTGGTCCTTCACCTGCCAACGGCTTTTACATTTGCCACTTTCCTTGACGAACAAATCTCACCGTCCAATAAAAAAAGCCGCTACAAACTTACATAGCGGCGCGGTTATCATATATTATTCATCTTCTTCAGGGATGTCTCCGTTGTGGTATACATCTTGCACGTCATCAAGATCATCTAACGCATCTACAAGATTTTCCAGTTTACGGCCATCTTCCATTCCAAGAGAAATCGTATTATCCGGAACCATCGTGATTTGAGCAACTTCCATACCGATGTTATTTTCCTCCAACACTTTTTCTACTGCATCAAAAGCGTCCGGTGCTGTCGTTATTTCGTATTCTTCATCACCTGTTTTGACATCATCAGCTCCTGCATCCAGAGCCATCATCATCAGCTCTTCTTCATCTGCTGAATCTTTAGTCACAACAAATACGCCCTTATTCTTAAACATCCAGGCAACACAGCCGGTTTCTCCCAAGTTGCCGCCATGCTTAGAAAACACGTGACGCACTTCCGCAGCTGCACGATTGCGGTTATCCGTAAGAACACTTACCGTAACAGCAACACCTGCCGGTCCGTATCCTTCATATACGATTTCTTCGTAATTTTGTCCATCAGCAGCACCTGCGCCCTTCTGGATAGCGCGCTTGATATTTTCTTTAGGAATATTGTTTTCTTTTGCTTTCTGCAATGCCAGCTTCAGCCGCATATTACCAACGGGATCAGCTCCACCCATACGAACAGCAATGGTAATTTCACGGCTTACTTTTGTAGTAATCTTGCCGCGAATAGCATCGTTCTTGCCTTTCTTACGTTTAATATTGGCCCATTTTGAATGTCCAGACATGAAAATGCCTCCCTTATTGATTCCACCAAGCTTCGCCTGCCAAACGGTCAAGAATAATAGCCGCTGCCGAACGTACGGATAGGTGGTTATACTCCCCAGCGCCATAAATAGGTTCCAGGATGAAATCAAACTGCTCCATCGTTTCCTTCGTCATACCATAACCGGTCCCTAAAAGCAACAAGATCGGCACCGTTTCTGTTTCACGTTTATGCCGCAGGTCCTTATAGGAAATCGTATTGGCATACGTGCGCGCATCGGTCGTAACAATATACGGACGTTGTCCTTCCTGTTCCGTCACCGCATCAACAGCCGCTTCGATGGAAGGGCGGATGTCGACAATATCAAAAGCTTCCGTACGGTACGAATTATATTTCCGTCCCGCCGGACTGCGCCAGAAATCGATAATTTTATGCACCATATCAAGTTGTCCCTCAATATGATGGATAATAAAATATTTTTTTACGCCATACGTCGTAGCAGATCGCGATATGTCGTGAAGATCATAATTCGTGATAGCCGTAGCAATGACGTTAAAATTCTTATCATATATTGGATAATGCACCAACCCTATATATAAGGATGATTTCATCATTCCATCTCCCGTTTCAGCTGCGCTAATAGTTCCTTGTCAGATGATGATAATGCGCAATTTTCCAACAAGTCAGGCCGTTTCGCAAGTGTTCTCTGCACGGACTGCCGATGCCGCCATGCATTGATTTTTGCATGATCGCCGTTGCAAAGCACCTCAGGAACACGATAGCCGCGAAAAAGTGCAGGTTTTGTATATTGCGGATATTCGAGCAGCGATGTGTAAAAAGAATCTTCTGCCGCACTGCCTGCAGTAAGAACACCTGGCAGCATGCGGGCTACCGCATCGGTAACCGCCATAGCAGGAATCTCTCCTCCTGTCAGTACAAAATCTCCCACGGAAATAGTCTCATCCGCCAGATAATCTTCTACCCGGTGATCCACCCCTTCATAATGTCCACAAAGCAAAATAAGCTGATCATAGGCCGCCAGTTCTCTGGCTTTCGCCTGATCAAAGGTCGAACCACTTGGGCCCATGAGAATAATACGCCTTTTGTCCACACTCCGCCGCACTGCTTCTACCGCACGGAACAGCGGTTCTGCCTTCATAAGCATTCCTCTGCCGCCGCCATACGGTGTATCATCCACCATATGATGTTTATCATACGTAAAACTGCGGGGATTCGTTACATCGAGATCCAAAATTCCAGCCTCACGGGCACGTTTAATAATGCTGTGATGGTAAAAAGCTTCGATAAATTCAGGAAATAAGGAAATTATATCGATTCTCATTATTCTACCCACTCCGGTGGATCTACCACCATTTTTTTCGTTTCCACATCAATGGATTTAACAACTTCATGAATTGCCGCCAGCAACGTTTCTTTTCCTTCTGCGTCGGTCACAACATATACGTCGTTACTTCCCGTTTTCAGGACATCCGTAACGGTTCCTAAATAATGATCATGCAAATCATACACACCGATTCCTATGATATCAAACACATAGTACTGTCCCTTTTTAAGGGGTGTTAGGTTTTCCCGCGGTATTTGCAGTTCCTTCTTCAAAAGAAGTTCTGCAGCATTGCGGTCATTGATACCGGCAAGCTTCATGAGCACCACGCGCTTGTGAAAGCTGGCATGCTCTATTTCATACTGTGTCCCGTCAATATAAACACGTTTCATGTGCAGAAATCGTTCTGGAAAGTCCGTATCAGGATAAATACGAACATCACCCCGCACGCCGTGCGGGGCAACTATTTGTCCAATCGTAATGAAATCAGCCATCTTACTTATTGACGAATGGCAATAATTTTGCCATCTTCCAGCAAGATTTCGGTACCAACTAACTTATCCAAATCGTCACCGACTTTTACCAAAACAGTCTGTTCAAGCTGTCCTTGATTGATTTCGGATCCGATATCCAGCTTCTGTGCTTCTTCGTAGGCATGCTGAGCCTGTGCCTTCGTAGCATTGAGTCGCTGCCGCTGTTCTTCCAATTGAGCACGCAGGGAAATAAGCCCTTGCGCATCCATTTTAGCCTGATCAACCATCATGCGTTTTGCCTGAAATTCCAGGTTTTTCATTTCACGGTCAACATCAGTCAGATTCTGCTCGGAATTTTTGAGGATTTTAGCTTTGAGCGCTTCTGTAACCTTTGACTTAACAGCAACAGGACAGCGCAATGTAATTTGATCCATGGCTCCTCCTATACAATATCTACTGATACTTTTTTATCAGCCTTCACTGCCGCAGCTTTTACAACCAGGCGTATTGCTTTTGCAATCTTTCCCTGCTTGCCGATAACTTTCCCCATATCTTCCGGGGCGACATGAAGCTCATACACTTCGAGGCCTTTCTTTTGATTCTTCGTAACTGTAACTGCTTCCGGGCGTTTCACCAACGCTTTTGCAATACATGCAATTAATTCTTCCATAGCAATCAGCCTCACTTACTTTTTAGACTCTTCAAACTTAGCCATAATACCGGCTTTTTTGAAAAGAGAACGAATCGTATCGGTCGGTTGTGCACCTTTGCCGAGCCATTCTACAGCAGTTTCAACATCGACATTCAAAGATTCTATGCCTTTAGCAGGATCATACTGACCTAAGGTAGCAACAGGACGACCATTATTGCGGGCATTGTGAGAATCAGCAACAACAACGCGATAAACCGGGTTCTTTTTAGCACCTAAACGAGCTAAACGAATTTTAATCATTACATTTCACCTCCTCAACGTAATATCCTCACTATCGAGGCCTACATATGGAATGGGAGACGCGGCATGAAGCCACGTTTCTTCCCTTGTTGTTTTTTAGCCATTTTCATCATTTTCTGCATTTCTGTAAACTGCTTGATGAGACGGTTTACATCCTGGACGCGAGTACCGCTGCCTTTCGCTATACGGCGTTTGCGGCTGTCCTTTATAAGCATCTTCGGATTGGAGCTGGATCGTTCCTTAGTTGTCATAGACTGTATAATGGCCTCTAAGTGTTTAAATTCCTTTCCATCCATATTGATTTTATCAATTTCTTTCTTATATTTTCCAACACCGGGAATGAGTCCTACCAAGCTGCTCATATTCCCCATCTTTTTAACCATGTTCAGCTGGGAAAGAAAGTCATCAAATGTAAAGCTGCCGCTTTTCATGGTTTTCTTCATTTCTTCCATGGATTCTTCATCAAAAGCAGCTTGTGCCTTTTCAATGATCGTTTCCACATCGCCCAAATCCAATATACGCGAAGCATACCGGTCTGGGTGAAATTCTTCAAGACCATCCAGCTTTTCACTGACGCCAATAAATTTGATGGGTTTTCCGGTAACAGCTTTAATGGACAAGGCGGCACCGCCGCGGGCATCCCCATCAAGCTTGGTCATGATAATGCCGTCGATTCCCAACGCCTGATCAAAAGCTGACGCAGCCGTAACCGCATCCTGCCCGGTCATCGCATCAACGACCAGCATGATTTCATGAGGATGCACGGTTGCCTTAATGCGGACCAACTCATCCATCAAGGTTTCATTGACGTGCAGACGCCCTGCCGTATCGACAATGATAATGTCCTTTAAATGGCTAAGCGCAAAAGGAATCGAATTTTGAGATATCTGCACCGGATCCTTGCTGCCTTCTTCGGTATACACAGGAATATCCAGCTGTTCCCCCAACACTTGCAATTGGGAAATAGCGGCCGGCCGGTATACGTCACCTGCAACCAGCAAGGGATTCTTCCCCTGACTCTTAAGCATTTTAGCCAATTTAGCAGCTGTCGTCGTTTTCCCGGCTCCCTGCAGCCCTACAAGCATAATGATCGTAGGCGGACGGGAGGAAATGGTAATACGGCTCTGCGTGCCACCCAATAAGTCGGCTAATTCGTCCCGGACAATTTTAATGACCGTCTGTGCCGCATTCAATGTACTGAATACTTCTTCGCCGACGGCTTTTTCTTTTATTTTCTTTATAAAATCTTTTGTTACATTAAAATTAACATCAGCCTCAAGCAATGCCCGACGCATCTCTTTCAGTGCTTCGTTGACATCCTCTTCGGAGAGTTTTCCTTTACCGCGCAGTTTTTTAAAAGCTAACTGAAATCGTTCCGATAAACTTTCGAATGGCATGGGGATCTCCTTTTATCATCAAATATCCAAATGATGTAAGATATGTTTTGCTTTCTCTATCTGCACTGCATCACCCTGTTCAAGCAGTGACACCGCTTCCGATAAGCCTGTCCGCAGCGTATCGATGCGTTCCAGCAAATGTAACCGTCGTTCATATTCTTCCAACGCGTTTCCGGCACGATGCAACATATCATAAACACCTTGTCTTGAAATATGAAGTTCTTCACCGATTTCTGCTAACGACAGATCCATGAAAAAATACAGCTCCATACAACGATGCTGCCGCTCTGTAAGCAGCGGCCCATATACATCAAGAAGCCGTCCCTTGCGGACAATATCCTCTAACATACCTTCACCGCCTCATGACAATTGTGCATATTGTCAGTATACAGCAGCTCCTTTTATCTGTCAAGTATTTTTACTTGTCAATGCTATTTTTGTTCGTATAGATATACGTTGTTCACATATGTACACAAACTGTTCAAATCATACAATTTATTTCTATATTAATTGAAAATTCGACAATGACAACATAAATATTATGCGTTATAATTATATTAAATGTGTACTCGTATATACAATATATCGGAAGGGGAAAACAAAATAAGCTATGAATACTAAGCAATTACAATATTTTATCGCCGCTGCAGAAAATGAAAGTTTTACAAAGGCGGCTCAACAATTTCATATTACCCAAACAGCAATCACACAGCAAATCAAATCGTTGGAAGATCAACTGCAAGTTATGCTGTTCACCCGGATTAACCACCGCGTCGTGCTAACACAAGCAGGCCGTTATTTTCTCAAAGAAAGCCGTGCACTGGTATATACACTCGATAAATCGGTCGATCAGGTCCGTCTCATCGGCAAAGGCATTTCCGGTTCCCTGCGAATCGGCTGGATCACCGGTTTTGAACAAGCACCGCTGCATCTGCTGATCCAGCGTTTTCACGAGTCGCATCCGCAGATATCACTGCAGTTAGAACGCAACAGCGCCGTGAATTTATATGACAAACTGCAAAACAACGACTTAGATCTGGTTTTTAACATCCGTTTTGATATCGGCCGTTACAAAAATGTTTTACAACTCCCTATTCATGAATTTCCCGTTGTCGCCGTTCTCCCTAGTTTTCATCCGCTGACGAACAAAAAATATTTATTCCGTGATGATCTGCGTGCTCAGCCCTTTATCGTAAGCCGCACAGGGGAAACCATTACCGACCAAAATGAGTCGATCAGCCGGTATATGACAGCAAACATCAAATATGGGCAAATCTATTATGCGAATGACACCGAGACCATGATGCTAATGGTTTCCGCCGGTTTGGGTATTTCCATTGTTCCTTCTTATATGATTCCCGCTATTAATAATAACCGTATCAAAACCCTTCCCATTCGCGGTATCAACATGAAAGCCGAAATTATTACTGCCTGGCTGGATGATACAGACAACCCATCCTTGCCGCTGATGATTCAAACCATAAAAGATTGGAAACGGATTATCGGCTATGTTCCGAAACAGAAAAAAACACATCCCAATGTAACAGATACGGGAACCTTATCCCGTAATTTAATTAATCATAAAAAGACAAATCCCAGATATTAATATCTGGGATTTGTCTTTTTATGACGGTATCTCATTCTTTTATAGATCGGATCAATGATGGAACAGGCGCAATCCGGTCATGGCCATGGCAATGTCATATTTATCACAAGTTTCAATGACATTATCATCCCGGATAGAACCGCCTGCCTGCGCAATATAATCGACGCCGCTGCGATGAGCTCGTTCAATATTGTCACCAAACGGGAAAAATGCATCGCTTCCCAAGGCAACACCATGAAGCTGTGCAATCCACGCCTTCTTTTCTTCTCTGCTTAAAGGTTCCGGTTTCTCTGTAAAAAGGTTCTGCCAGACGCCCTCCGCCAACACATCTTCAGCATCATCAGAAATATATACATCAATTGTATTGTCCCGATCAGGCCGGCGAATATTTTCTTTAAACGGCAGCGACAGTACCTTGGGATTTTGACGAAGCCACCAAACATCTGCCTTGTTCCCAGCCAGACGAGTACAGTGAACGCGAGACTGCTGCCCCGCACCAACGCCGATCGTCATGCCATCCTTTACATAACAAACAGAATTAGACTGTGTATATTTCAAAGTGATGAGTGCCACGAGTAAATCTCGTTTCGCCGCCGCAGGAATATCTTTGTTTTTTGTCGGCCGATTTTCAAAAAGATCGTCCGTAATTTTTACATTATTCCGTTCTTGTTCAAAGGTTACGCCGTATACTTCCTTGCTTTCTATACCAGCCGGTACATACGCCGGATCAATTTTCAGCACGCAATAGGTTCCCTTGCGCTTGGATTTTAAAATTGCCAAGGCTTCCTCCGTATATCCGGGAGCAATCACACCATCAGAAACTTCACGTTTCAAGAGCGTCGCTGTTTCTGCATCACACATATCGGACAGCGCGACAAAATCACCATAGGAACTCATACGATCTGCCCCGCGTGCACAAGCATACGCACAAGCCAGCGGAGATAACTGCAAATCATCTACATAATATATCTTTTTAAGCACATCGCTCATACCGGCAGCTACTGCGGCTCCGGCAGGACTGACATGCTTAAAGGAGGCCGCAGCAGGAAGCCCCGTTGCTTCTTTTAATTCTTTGACCAGCTGAAAACTGTTAAATGCATCCAGTAAATTAATATAGCCGGGACGTCCATTCATTACTTCAACAGGCAGTTCGCTGCCATCCTTCATATACACCCTGGCTGAGGCTTGATTTGGATTACAGCCATATTTTAATTGCAGTTCCTTCATCGTGAATTACCTCCCAAAAAAATAAATGCCGACACCTCTGGAATCATTGCCCAGACGGTCGGCTTTTCTTAGTCATGCTCCCCGTGGTCATTCCACTTCCGTCAGTCACATGAACTCATGCAATAAATTATACCTTTGAAAAACAAACTTTGTCAATGAAAAAATAGCATCTATCACGACAGTTCGATGACATCCAAATCATCAGGAACATATAGTCCCCCATCGTAGTACATGGTTCCCTCTGCCGTATATTGCGCCTTACGCCCTGCCAGGTCCGTATCTTCCGTATGATATAAAACCAAATTGCTGCACTGCAAGGCCGCCGCCGTTTCACAAGCTTCTTTTACCGTACTATGATGTTTCTCATACGGCTTAAATCGTGTACGGTCACGGTACAGACAAAAAGCTTCTGCTAACAGCCAGTCACTATGCTCTGCATAGATACGGGAATGTTCGTTAAACGGCTCATCCCCCAGACAGGTAAGTTTCTTTCCGTCAGGTAACTGCAACCGGTAGCCGAATTGTTTTGCCTTTGTAGACAAAATATCGAAAGCCTGTATATCCATTCCCAAAACAGAAAACCGTGTACCATCTTTTATTTCATGGATATAAATTCCGTTATCAATTTTCGCCTTATGTTTTCCCGTTAATGTCAAATCACAAATAACACGCAGCATATGCGCCGCTTCATCATGGCAGTAGATATGAAAGTCTCCCTCATAACTGCCTGCCAGCATATACATGGCAATGCGCCGAATAACCCAGACGACTCCCAGGATATGATCGGTATGCCCATGCGTGACAAACAAATGATGCAGCCGCGGATACGCAACCTGAGCAGCCTTCAGCTGCTTCAATATTCCGTTGCCCCCGCCGGCATCGGTAAGAAAGCAATCGCCCGCTGCATTCTGTATAACAAAACACGTGTTGTAGCATTCTGTTACCATAGCACAACCGGTTCCCAGCATAATTAATTTTTCCTTAGCCATGTCAAAAAAGCTCCTCTTCCTGATTGTAATCTCTGCCAAACGCTATGGCTTACTTGGTACAATACCATGAATCGTTATTCTCAAAACATCGACAGACATGCCGGTAGTATATTCGACCTCATGTTGAAGCGCGTCCTTGACTTGGTGCATTAAGGCTCTGACATTTTCGCCGTACAAAATCGTGACGGACAGCATGACATCAATGCCATTTCCTACATCTTGCGTGCTTTTTCCTACTTTCACCTTGTTTACTCCGGCAATGCCGTGAATACCGGTTAAACTATGCTGAATCAAATGCTGCAATACATCGTCCGTAAAAGTCAATTTCCCATAATAACTAAATACAGGGCGTACGACAGAACGTTCATACGTTTCCTCTGATTTCCTGCCGTTTTTTTTCTTAAAAAATGAACGGATAGATCCCAGCAGATAGCCTCTAAAATGAGACTTCAATTCCATTGTCGGAACAGGAATTACATGTTTTCCTTCTCTGACGCGTATCATATGGGCTTTGGATATTTCTTCAGCAGAGGAAATTTCTTCTATGTGGATAAACGCTTCAGGTTCAGGAATCGCAAGCATTTCTGCAATCTTCCGCACCATATGCACGGAAGTCCCTAACACCAAAAGTTTCTCCGGCTGGATAGTTGCCAGTGCTTTCTGTACCTCGCCCGCCTGCGCTGCATCAGAAAAAATAGCGCGTCGTGTCGCCTTCAGCTGATTTGTTTCTTCCTTGGCCGAACGTCCGGCAATAATTTTATTCTGATAAATCAAGATCCCGTCATCAATAATGCAATCTATATCGTTGTCATGTGCTACCACCAGTGCATGATGGCTTTTACCTGTTCCAGCCGCACCGATAAACCCTATAACTTTCATTTTTTTCTCCTGTATTCAAGTAATGTATGCAGCCGTTCCGATGGAACATAAAACTGTCCCACTACTTCGGGAAATCTTCCCGGAACACCATGAAAATCAGAACCGCCGCTGATAAGCCAATGCCGCGTTTTCGCAATTTCCATAAACTCGTTTTCCCGTCCCCGGTTTTTGGGATGAAAAACTTCAATACCATCAAATGCATAGGGAAGCACAGCCTGCAGATTATGCTGAATCAGTCCCGGATGTGCGAGAACAGCCACTCCGCCAGCCTCATGTATCAGCTCAATACATTCCTCGATCGTACAGCGCTGATACGGTACATACGCCGGAGCACCTCGATGCAGCACCTCTTGGAACACGTCTGCAATCGTTGCAAAGTAACCCTTTTCAATAAGCATTCGTGCAATATGCGGCCGTCCCACCGCCACGCCCTGCTTGATCAGTCCTTCGAGCGGAGTGCGATCCAATTCATATCCAAGCCCAGCCAATCTATCCACGATTTGCAATGCCCGTTCCAATCTGCGCTGATGAAACGTCTGACAATATTCCGCTATCGCTTTATGCTCCGTATGGATATAATACCCTAAAACATGAATATCCTCACCATTATATTCCGTGCTGATTTCAATACCTCGTATAACGCTGACCGACGAAGAAACGACACAAGGATGAGAATACGCCTCTACCGTATCGTGATCGGTAATAGAAATTTCACCGAGTTGGGCAGTCTCTGCCATCGTTAGGAGTTCTTCCGGCGTATACACCCCATCTGAGCACGATGTGTGCATATGTAAATCAACATTCATGGCTGCCCTCCTTTCAGAAGTTCCAATACCGTTTTGATTCCAACCCCCGTAGCACCAAAAAATCCGGTTTCATCTTTTTGTTCACAGAAGGCAGTTCCGGCAATATCAATATGAGCCCAGGCAACCCCCGGACGAATAAACTGCTTAATAAATAATCCCGCAGTAATCGCCCCGGCGTTACGGCCGCCTGTATTTTTCAAATCTGCTACCTCACTATGCAGCAGGGACTCGTATTCCCGATCTGCCGGCAGCTGCCATACCCGTTCATTCATGCGGGCAGCTCCTTCAAAAATATGGTTGATCCACTGTTGATCATTCCCAATAACACCGGAACGAACCGTCCCCAGTGCCGTTACACAAGCTCCGGTCAAAGTAGCCAAGTCTATAACCTTCGTCGCACCCAGTTTCTGGGCATAGGTCACCCCGTCAGCCAAAACAAGCCGGCCTTCGGCATCGGTATTCTTGATTTCCACCGTTTTGCCGCTTAACATCGTAATAATATCATCCACATGGAACGACATGCCGGAGGGGACATTCTCAGCCATCGGCATGACAGCCATCACATTAACCGGATATTTCAGCAACATCAATGCCCGAATAACCCCTAACGCCGTAGCAGCTCCTGCCATATCGGACTTCATGAACTCCAGATTTTCATGATCCTTCAGCGACAATCCACCGCTGTCATAGGTAATTCCCTTGCCGACAACAGCCAATTTATCCCGGCTTTCCGTATTGCCGGTGTACGTGACCGTTACCATTTGGGGATTATTCATACTGCCCTTTCCCACAGCCAGAAGCCCGCCCATTTTTAACTTTTCCAGCTGCCATTTATTCAAAGTTTCTACCGTAATATTTTCGCTCTTGCACAACGCCGCAGCAATATCGGAAAACTTGCGGGGAGTCAGTTCATTCGGTGGCATATTGACGAGATCCCTCGCTGTTTTGATACCCTCATAAATAGCGGTATACACATAACACATCATGTTCAGCTCTTTAACATCCTCTGTAGAAGTCACGAGATTGACCATGGGTACAAGATGGGATTTTGTGTTTTTCTTATAATGATTAAACTCATAATTGCGAAACAACAGTCCATCGATCAATGTCGGTATATCTGCCTCCAACGTATCCACCAAAACTGCCAACTCGGAAACACCCCACGCCATGGCAGCTGCCATTATTTTACGAGCAATACGGAAATCATCAGCCTGCCCGTAAGGATAGGGCTTTTTACCGATACCGACAAGAATATAATTCTTTACTTTTTCTTCATCAATCAGAGGAAACACAGACACAGACGGATACTCTAAAAGCTCCGGATGTCGGTCTACATATATGCGAAGCTTCTCGCTATCCTTTTTCGGAATTTGTGTCAACACCCGCATCCGGTTATCCACACCGACGGCAACATTATCCAAGCTGCCACTGCCATTACAAGTAATCATGTTTATCCCTCCAGCTAATCGCTATCTATATATGCTTATTATACATTTTTCCTACAGATAAAATCAATGAAGGAACCTGCATATTCGGTTGTTTACTGTATTCTCCTCACTTTTTAGAAAATATACTTGATTTTTTCAACAAAATAGTGTAACATATCTTTTGTGCTCATAAACATATGGACCACTAGCTCAGCTGGTAGAGCACCTGACTCTTAATCAGGGTGTCCAGGGTTCGAGCCCCTGGTGGTCCACCATAGAAGAATTTAGTCACCGTCTACATTTGTAGGCGGTTCTTTTTTGCCTGCCCTCCCAAAGTCTGATGTACTTTGCCATCTTTTTGCCATCTTTGCAATTAATATATCCGCATCAAACCTATTATTAAGCTATATAATTAATAGGTAATATAAAAAAACAAGGAACAAAAAATAAGCCCCACTTTTCAGCAGGGCCTACGGTCATACAGTTGTAAAAATAAATTTTGATTAGTCTACGGAATTGTAATACGATAGTGATCGCAAAGGAAGCATTTACTTTGTTAGAATATGCTCTCACTTTAATTTATAATTTTTTATTGCTTACTTCTGGCTTATCTACCCATCTACCTAAAAATTTAATTTCTCTTTCCTTCATGTTTTTTCTCCCTAATAAGGTAATTCTATAATGGATTCCGTATTCTTTTTGAGTATTAAGACAACATTTTTTATACTTTTTACCTGAACCACAGGGGCATTTATCATTTCTTCCTATGTTTTTATATTCAGGTTTCTTTCTCTTTTCTCCTTCTACATACCATCGTTCAAACGGTGATTCTAGTTGGCTCATTAAACATTTTAAAACTTGATAATTGTAGTCTTTACCTTTTATTTTTAACACTGCATATTTATCTAATGGGTTCTGCACTATCGCAACCCCTAAAAATTTTATATTTTTTACAACCCTAATACATAATTCCCCCATATATAATTTACCAGGAATATGATTACAACCACCCCTCAACAATATCTGTTTCCCACATATCGAACAGTATTCCTTTTTCACTATACTTTCTCTACTTAAATAAACATATTCAGGAAATACTTTTTCATAGTTTTTAATGATGAAATTAATTAGCATAATGTTGTAATTATTAATTTCATCACCAAAATTCATCTGTAAATTTCCAATACTAATTTCAATTTGCCATAAAAGTTTCCAAGCATCTTCATACTGACCATTTTTTAATTGTTGAAACATGCTAAGATATTTTTCTTGTATTTTATAAACTGCAATTAAACACCACAACTCATTTGCCAGCAACTCATCCTTATTTATCATTGCTCTCTGTTTTTGTATTTTTAAATTTATTAATACATCTTCATCAAGCTGTAAATGTTGATTTTGTAAATATGTCTTAATTTTACTTAATAATAGCATTTTCACACCTATTTAAAAATAGTTTTTTCAACTACTTTCATTGTTTTTTCTAAATTTGCCACGCTCCCATTATAATCAATTTTTTTCGATTTCCCATTCTTTTCAACTATAATATGAATATTTACATTAATACTTTTACTGTCTTCATTCATAGATTTCACTTTATCCACTAAATATGCAGAAATTAAATTTATTACGATAGGCAATACAACATACTGAACCATCAATGTTGCAATATATATAATATCTGCATGAAGTTCTAATGTTTGAAAATGATCATCATCAATACATATTTCTGTTTGTATCTTTTTTTTATTTTTTAGAAAACCATAAAATTCAGATGTACATTCCGGAAAATAACATATATCATTGTCGTCTCTAAAACCCTCACTGGGAATAATAAGAACATTGGCCTTCTTAATTTCATTAATATACTGTTGTGGAATATAATTTTTATTGTATATTATCTCAAAATTTATATCAGTATCTGTTATTTTAATATTGTTTTCTAGGTCGCTTTCATGTAACAAAAGAGTCCCCTCCTCTTACAAATTCAATAATAAATAATATGTACTTTATATAATATAGTATGCTAATAAATAACATATTGTCAATTATATTTCTTTAAAATCTAAACAATCTTTTAAATGAATCACTACATCAAAAAAAGCGACTCCCAAGGAATTATTCAAAGGTAGTCGCTTTATATTCTCATGTTTTATCGTGTATTACTACGCAAACCAACACACCGTACCCAACAGCCCACGTATCACGTTGACGCTGCAGCACTACTGCATGATGCTCAAGTGCCTTGACTTGCCCCTGCAGCATTTCCAAGGATTTCTCTTGCTGCTGCAAGGTTATCTCGGCTGCTTGCAACGAGGTCGTTGCACTGGTCAATGACTGCTTGGTCGTCACTATTGTCTGTTTGCAGGCTGTCAACTGACTGTTGAGCGTTGTCAAGGTCTGTTGCTGCACTGTCGAGTTTTGACTGAGCAGATTCAATTTGGTCTGCAGCTGATCCAACGTCAGCTCTTGCTGACTGATTATCTGACTCAGCTTGTTGTATTGTGCTATTGATAGTGTTACTGTCTGATTGTCCGATGCTGTTGTAGTGTCGGTACAGAAGCCAGCCGCAGGCAGCCACAATAAGAATAACGATAAAATACATAATTTTTTTAGCCACATTCAGATACCTCCTATCCAATGCAGGCATCATGCAATGCCCCTATGATAAACCCTATAAGTGCCACATCAACTACGCCACCTAGAATTATGCATAGCCATGAACCAACGCATACACCATAAATGATGCTTCCAGTGCCGATAACAATAACGCTTAACAATATAATGTTAAACCAGTGACTAATCCATTCAGCCAAACATTTTAACATAGTAATTCCTCCCACTAAAAGAAAAACAGCCGAAAAATAATGGCAGCCAATGCCACAATTTCGACGCTGTTCAAAACTTCATTACCGTATTTTTCCCGGAATGTCTTTTCCGCTGTTTCCACATCAGTCACAACATTTTTTGTTTCTTGCTGCAGTTTGGCTTCCGATGCCGTAATTTTTGCCTTCAAGGATTTAATTTCATCAGCATACAAATCTTTGTCATCCTGTTCCAAATTAGCCAAATGCTGCTTCATATTAGCAATATCCTGCTCCACTTTCTCTTCCGGTGTTACCGAATTCTGTTCTGTTTCTTGTTTAACTTCTTCTGCCATGATTATTTTCCTCCTATATTATATATACATATATAAATTACGACGGGTTGTCATTCCATTGATCTGTATCAACATTCACACCGTCAATATTCCCACTTTCACTATCCTGCCATGCTGCTAAATGCTTATTTGGATATTGAGATGGAAAATCACATTGCGATACTCCATATTCTGCAATCCACCACGGTACATAATCGGCTAAAGCGTTAGGATCTACGCCACCACTACCACATTTACCATCACTAATGTATATATCACACTTTAAGCCAGCAGCATTAATGGCGCATACGAACGCACTACATAAGGCAGTTGGATCCACCCCATCTGCAAAACATTCGTCAGCTTCAATATCGTACCATATACCTAAAGGAGGCACACGGCCACATAAATAACTAAGCAAGTCGTTTGCTTCCTGCTCTGCTTTATCTGGTGTCGTAGCATGGGTAAACAGATATACGCCCCAAGGTAAGCTTTCGTTTTCTACATCCTGCAAGAATGTTTCAAAGTCAGCATCTTCCTGCTGCCCTTCTTCAATTTTGATGACAACGCCATCTACACCGTTATTTCGTAAATCGTCAAAATTAAGACCTTCCTGCCAATCAGATATGTCAATTACGTTCATGTAAATCATCTCCTAGTTTCATTTATTATTACCTCCATTTTGTTGTTTTATATCTGGAAACACTCCCCTAGGACTGTTCAGTGCTGAATTAATTAAATGGGTAAACAGGCCGACAAGTCCCGCTCCCATAGCGGTAAGCCCTTGCCAGCAACTATCAATAGGAAATTTCATACCGTATAACCCTTCTAACCAATATCCGACTGTCCATGAAAACAACACATCAACCGCGCCAAAAACACCGATTACCATGCAAATATCAGCTATATTTTGGTGTATCCATCGTGCAAATTTAAGGAACATGTAATCCCTCCCTCGGCGGCAACTCAGAAAGACGCATCATTTCTTTATATTTTTCTTCCATGACACTATTTTGTCCTAAGCTTTCATACTGGTTATACAAGTTTTTAAAATTAAGATGGGTATTCATATTTAATGAGAAGCACAAGCGTAAGTTTGTCTACCTTACCATTTAGTTGTTTTAGCAACTGAATTGTTTGTTCATTTTCTTCCATCTTCTCTAACCTCCTCTTTACCCAAATATTACGCTTTAAGTGTAATATTTGGGTAAAAAAATAATTTCGGAATAAGGAAAGCCATATAACTTTTCTATTTTTTTGAGCATATGAACATCTGGATATGTTTTGCCAGGTTCATAGTTTTGTATTGTATATACACTGACACCAAGTGCTTTTGCGGCATCAATTTGTCGCATTTTTTTATTCGTTCTAGCGGTTTTTAAGGTAATTCCCATGTCGCCACCTCCTTTCTGTATACGATTATATTACACTTAAAATGTAATGTAACCATTTTAAGTGTAATATTTTAATTTTTATATTGATTTTTTCTGTTTAAAGTGTAATATAATACATATAAAAAGGAGGTATTGTTTTATGAGCTATTTAGGCAATAAACAAGTTATGGCGGATAACATAAAATATTATATGAAATTACATGATAAAAGCAGAGCTGAGATATGTAAAGACTTGGGGTTTAAATATTCTACATTTTCCGAATGGCTAAATGCTAAAAAGTATCCTCGAATTGATAAAATAGAGATATTGGCTAATTATTTTAATATTAATAAATCCGCTCTCGTAGAAAAACACTCTCCTACAACAAACATAGCAACACCAAATTCACAATCCGTCGGCTACTACAACGATCCAGAAGTTGCTATTCTTACCGAAGCCCTTCGTACCAATCCCAACGGAAGAATTCTTTTTGATGCATCTAAAAATCTAAAAAAAGAAGATATTCAATTTATCGTAAATATGATTAATGAATTAAAGAAAAAAGAAGGTATCGATGATTAATGAACGTGATTCTTATATACAAATCTATGCCAGTTGAGATTAAGGCATTAACCCATACAAATACAGATGGGACGTATACTATTTTTGTTAATTCTCTCGTCGATCATGATGTACAAGTAAAAGGTGTTTTACATGAAATAAGCCATATTCAAAATGGTAATTTTAATTCCGACGCCCATGCAGATGTCTTAGAACATTTATTACACAATCATGAAATCAAAGAATCCGATTTACCCGATATCCAATTCTTCGTTGTTGCTTAATCTTTTTAATCCAATGTAAAAATGCTAGCCAGTCAACAATATTAGAAAATATTTTCATCTATTAGAAATTATTATTTAGAAAGAAGATGGCAAAGTATGAAAAAAATATTAATGATTATTTTTACAGCTATTTTTATGGGAATGTCTTTATTAGCAGGAGGATGTGGTGATTCACAACCCAAACAATTAACACCTGCAGAACAATTAGAAAAAGATAAGGGTGCGATCATATATACTGTACAACAGTATGTAAAACAAAATTTAAAAGACCCTGACTCTGCTGATTTTAAACAAGATGATACAGCACAACTTGAAAATTATAATGGTAAAAATCTTGCCTTAGTTATAGGTAGTGTAAGAGCTACCAATAGTTTTAATGCACATTTACTTCAAAAATATGTTGTGGTTGTTGATCGGGATGCCCAAAAAGTTATTGAATATGGACTAGGCAATCAAATGATTATTGATACAAAAGAAGGACAGGACTTCATGCAACACATAATTAATAAACATAAACAACAACAGCCATAAAAAACATAGTAATTTACTTGCAATATAAAAAGGAAGGAATACTTTATGAATAACATACTAACCGAAATTAATGAGTTAGAAATCAAATTAAGAAGCCTACGTCCTTTAAATAAATCTGAATTAAAACGGCTGCGTGATGAATTTATTATCGAAACAACGTACAATTCCAATGCCATTGAAGGTAATACACTAACACTACTGGAAACCGCTTTAATTCTGCAAGAAGGCATAACAATTGCAGAAAAACCTTTGCGTGACCATCTTGATGTTATTGGTTTTAAAGATGCCTTCTACTATATTATTGATTTAGCCTCCCATAATGAACCACTAACAGAACAAACCATTAAAGCAATTCATTCCCTTGTTCTAATGAATGATCGGGAAAATCGCGGAAAATATAGAAATGTTCCAGTCCGTATTCTTGGTGCTCTTCATACCCCACCGCAACCTTATTTAGTACCACCAGCCATAGAACAACTTATACAGCATTATGAAGAATGGAACCAAACAAAACATATTATTGAAGCAGTTGCTCTTTTTCATCTTGAATTTGAATCCATTCATCCTTTTATTGATGGGAATGGAAGAACTGGCAGATTGCTTTTAAATTTCGAACTTATCAAAAATGGTCTATTACCAGTCGATATAAAATTCACTGATCGCCGCGAATATTACAACTGTTTTAACGAATATCATACGCACAACAATAATCCCCAAACATTAATTTCTTTGATTGCAAAATACGAAAAGGAAGAATTAGAACGCTATATTCAAATTATAGAAAAATAAAAAATCCCGTCATCGGCGGCAACCAGTAACGGGAAAACGCAATCGCACCACCGTCTAAAATGGGCTGATTACTTTTTTATTATATCATATCAGCCCTTTATTCACTATATCTAAAGGAGCTGATTTTTATGGCAGAAAAACACAAAAAGCGCGCTGATGGTCGATACCAAACAACGGCCACGATAGATGGCAAGCGCAAATTCTTTTTTGGAAAAACGTTCAAGGAAGCAACTGAAAATAAAGAAACATACCTTAAAACAGTACAAGCTGCCCCACATGTGGATTATAACATTACGCTCGGCCAATGGCTCGCCATATGGCTGAAAGGCGCAAAAAACACATTATCAGAAAGCAGTTTTGTCTCTTATCTACATGAGGATTCTGCTCGTCTATCCCTGCTATCCGGCTGTCACCAAAACCAACAACAAGTCTGTCATTTGCAAGGATCTCCGCTTTTTCCAATATGTCACACGTTGCCTGTAGCAATCCTGTCAAGTCCGGCCACGACTTCCTATTTGGCATATAATACAACGCTGTCATAATTACAGGACAGTCAATTGTATTTTCTTTATGCCTGAATTTTAATTGCCATAAAACCGATTCTTCATATTCTGCATACTGCCTACTTTGCATCAAACTATTTTTGTCCGCCTCATACTGTTTTTTTAGTTATCGGGCAGCCTTTAATTATAAATAAATACAGTTATTTTACTTTATAATTACTTCCTTAACTGTTATTTTTATATACAAAAATTTACTAAATATATGCTTTTATTTTAAATATTTTGTATTATAATAGAATCAAGCAGCGTTTCATTCATGCGAAAAACTTCCCAAATTGTTAACAAATTAAGGGGCCACACCCACTAATTGTCCGATGAACCTCTGCTTTCAGACAAGATATGTGAAAACAAATCACGTATCTTGTCTTTTATTTATGTTGGTGATGTATTCATACCAGACGATATATCTTAATGCCGTTGCTACTATTTACTTCTAAACAGGTACTATACCCACATTTACAAATCGTTTTTTTTTGTAGTTTTCATACTATTGCTCCCTTTTACTAAAATGGGATTTCTTCTTCATTTACATCGGACCCGTAGTGATCATAACTACTGTCATTCTTCTGTATTTTTTCATCATTCGTTATATTTCGAATGACGTAATCTGCAATAATTTCAGTTACATACCGTTTTATCCCATCTTTCGCCTCGTAGGATCGTGTACTGATTCTGCCTTTTACCAATACGTTATCCCCTTTAGACAACGTATTTCCCACCGATTCAGCAAACTTGCCCCAACATACCACATTCAACCAATCCGTTATTTCTGTCCCTTCTCCATTGGATTTAACGTAATCTGATGCAGCAGCTACACTAAAACTTGCCACGGCATTCCCCTTTGTCGTAAATCGCAGTTCAGGATCTCGTCCCAGATTTCCGCTTATAATTGCTGTATTCATGTACACTCCTCCTTAAAAATCTCCTATCATCGAAATTTCATAGGTATTCATTCATGGTGAACGCTCTCGCCTTCGATTCCTGCCACAATACAGCCAGTAAACTGATCAATATGTAATACCGCCTTTTACGTTCGTCATCCCCTGCCAATTCACGTACTGTACTTGATTATTGTCATAGGCAAAGGCGATTTCAGCATAATTATCACGCAGCATCTTTTCTGTAAGTTCCGGGAAACATCGTTTTGCATATTCCACTTCCCCAGCTTCGTTCACGTCTTTTTGTCTGGTCCTGTTACGTAAAAAAGCGCAGCAACAATAATGTTGCCACGCTTTGGCCTAACTTTATGGAGTCACTACAAACACTAAAAAAGTTTGTTTTAGAATTATTTATTAGAATTTGTAGCGATTTTTTAATGATAAGAAAAAATACCTGACATCATATTTTCTTAAACATAAATGCCAGACATTCATTTTTCTCTATTTATGTTTACAACTTTTTCAAACAAACCATACTTCAAACTATGTATGCATACACCAATTTCTCATTCGGTAATTTCATTGTATGATAAACACGAATCATTCTATTCCTTTAATTTTCAAATTAGCATACTTTTTCAATTTTTCCCGCACAATTTTCATATTTTCAGAATCGGCAAAAAAACCACCTTGCGTGCATTTTATTTCTTCAAGATGCTTTGCACGACCACTTACAGTGGTACGATCTCGTGATAATCCATTATCTTGAATAACGAACTTCCATTTTCCATTTTCCATCTGTTCTAATGTTCCACCAGCACCACATACCTGGCATTCTACCGGGAAATGGAGTCCATCCCATTGGGGTTCCCCCAATACAAGAGCATTAGAATGACAATTAGGACACCACCCCATATCTTTGTCGCCTAACCAAGTACGAGATTTCGCCGATGTACGAACAGCTTTTATGATGTGAGAACCAACTAACCCAGCTCTAGCAATCATATCATCATGCAATAAACACTGAGCCGGTGCAGGTATACGGGTAGCCAAATACATATCAATAACCTTCATATCCGTTGTAAACATAGCAGCCTGCATAGATTCCAATGACATAGACATCCATGAACGTGTAGACCCGCCTACTGCTATTAACGCTGCAACACGATCCTTATGCGGAATTGCCCCTATCGTTTCCAAAAAAGATGTTTCATAACTTAAACTACGTTGAGCAAATCTCAAAAAAGTAGCACAAACTATTAAATCATATGTAGGTGCTGAAAATATAACTCCATCAGCAGCAAGCATTGCTTGCATAATTTTCTTTTTATCATCTTTGGCATCAAGAACACAGCCCACATTTTTCCCTTGTGACATTCCTTTGGTACACGTTGTACAACCTATACAATCTTCAATATGATAATCGCGAAGATTAACTAAACGAATTTCTGCCCCTTGTTTTTGGCATTGCAGTAAAGCTTCCTTTAACAAAATTTCACTATTACTATTTTTCCGCCCAGCGGTAATACCCATAATTTTGTTATTCATCGTTAAATTCCTCCTAATATGTCAAATTTCTATGTCACTTATACTATCGAAAAATAGATAGAAGAACGTTACCAATTATCTTTTTCTTCAGCATAAACTTCTGGCAAAATAGAAGCTAGGTTGGCAAACTCCTTAATATTGTGACGAAAAAGGGCGCGAGGAACAATTTCCGGAATGGACTCACCGTCCATGACAAGTTTTATAAACTTGTTGTTTTTATAAGCATACCCTATCCAAAATCTGGATTCAAAACTAATACCGCCAGGAATACTGTAAAATTTGTGCGTCATCGCGGCTGGACAATTACCGCTGCCGATAGCACAAACAAGCGATTCGCATTTTCTTGTACTAATCAAAGAATCATCGTAGCCAAAATCAATGGGATTCATAAAATGAAGTTTCAGTGGTTCTGGTCCCATACCGATATCTTCCATAATATCATGAGTCACACCCCATGTTTTTTCATTGTTTGGTACTGACGGATCTTTAACGTAGTCTGAATTGTCAGCACGAGCATAATAATGATCTTCTGGGTCCCAAATTTTGTATCGCAGATCGCTAGTCACACTGTGCCAGCCAAACCACCAATTCATCATGTTCACTGTAACACCGGGCATAATAGTAGTATTAGCCACAAATCCGGTCCCATTCGCAGCGATGCCGAAGCCAACCTGCAGAAATTCTGTATCCGTACCTGCAATAAAGCGATTGCGTTCTTCAATAGGCAAGAGTTGTAATGTATCAGCTGCCCGTCCATCGGCAATAACTTTTTTCCCCAATGGAGCCGGTACCAATGGGCGATAAAAATATTTTACGTATGGCAATTTTTTTTCTTCTTCTGTCAATGTTACCATAATATTATTCCTCCTAGTGAATGCTCATTGCGGCTATATAGCCTTCCTTGAGAGCAATATCGACTTGCCCGACATGGATACAGTTGCCGATTTCAAATACGGGGATATTGCCAGCTGCCTTTTTCAGTTCTTCTGTTTGTAATGCTTTTAGGCCAAGTGCGTAGTATACGGTATCTGCCATTAATATTCTTTCGCTATTATTTTTGTCAACAACGTGGACGGAATTGCCACTTACTTCGGTACAGCGTGTACTGACCATCATTTTAATACCGTATGTATTCATTTCCTTCATCAATGCCTCACGATACATACCATAACTATCTTTGGCAATCGTGTCAATCATTTCGACAATTGTAACTGTATGTCCTGTTTTAGCCAATTGGAGACCAACTTCGCAACCAACCAGGCCGCCACCCAGCATAATAATATTTTTACCAATTGTTTCCGAATGGTTATATGCCTCCATAGCTTGTTTTGCTGTATCTAATCCTTTAATGGGAGGAACAGATGGAGCCGCTCCAATAGCAATAATCAATACATTCGGTTGTTCCTTACGAATAAAATCTGCATTAGCCTTTGTATTCAATAAAACACGGATATTACGTTTTTTAATAAGACGGATAAGACGATTTTTAGCATTGCATAAATCCGTTTTGTCAATATCTGTATCAGTAAAACACAGTGTTCCTCCCAGTTTTGCATGATCATCAACGATTGTTACATCATGACCTCGGTCGCAAGATACAATAGCCGCTTCCATACCACCCGGTCCCCCGCCAATGATCAAAACCTTACGCGTACCATCTGACTTCGGAAAAGTCCCAAACATGATATCGGGATCCGTCGCCGGATTGAGAGCACAGATACCAACTTTTTGGGACAGTGTTAGGCCATCATATGGAATATCCATATACCCTTCTTCTGGAGAACCTGGAAAACAATGGTAACAACGAACACAGCGACGGATTTCATCTTCTCTGTTGGCAGCAGCCTTATTGGGGAAGTCTGGATCACAAATCATTTGCCGACCGAGAATGACAAAATCCGCCTGACCGGAAGTAATAATTTCTTCTGCCAGCGCAGGAGAATTAATGCCTCCGATAACTCCAACCGGCAATTTGGTATATTGCTTAATAATTGCTGAAGATTTCGCATTGAAGCCATGTGGTACAAACATAGAGCTGAACTGATGTGTTGTAACAGGATCTGTATAGAGTCCTTCGGAAACATGGATAGAATCAACGAGGTCTTCAATCATCTGGACAAACCGTCCTGTTTCGTCGATAGTCATGCCATTAGGCACACCTTCTTCAGCACTCAGACGAATGTCAATAATAAAATTCGATCCGACGGCCTTACGTATAGATTGGAGAATTTCAATTGGGAATTTAGCACGGTTTTCCAAGGTTCCGCCATATTCATCAGTACGTATATTGGTCCGTTCTGAAAGAAATTGAGTAAAAAGAAATCCATGACCCGCATGAACAGTAAGACCATCAAACCCAGCTTTTTGCATAAAGGTAGCTGCCACAGCAAAATCATGAGCAATGCGTTGCATGTCAGCTCTCGTTGCAGCATGGACATGAACTCCATCTTTGTTGATCATATCTATTGGACCAATAGGTTCCGGCTGGCCTACAAAAGGAACCTTTTCGGAACCAGCATGACAAAGTTCCCCCAGAGCGATAGCATTGTATTTATGGATGCGGCGAACATATTCTTGAAAAACTCGGAAATGTTCCCCTTCAAAAGACGTAAAATCAACAAATGGAAACGGCAAGCGGTTTGCATCAGTAAAGTTAACGTCTACTTCCCCCAGGGTGACCGCAGCAGCTCCGCCCTTAGCGCGTACTTCAATCTGGCGAAAACATTTTTCCCGAATATTCGGATCCATAGCCGAAAGAGCAAACGTCATCGGCGCACTAACAATGCGGTTGCGATATGTTTTATTATTTACTCGCATGGTTTGAAATAGATGTTCAAAGTGGTTGTTTGTCATATTGGTTACCTCCTGATCAGGTATTTATATTATCAACTACACTCAGTATAATCTGCTTAATTTTGATCGTCCAATATAATAAACGATATCAGTAATAACTAAAACTTATTTATTATATTGCATACCACCTAACTATCCCATATAATAGTAGTAACAACCTGTAGGAGGAACCAATATATGAACATACGACAATTAGAATATTTTATTGCCGTAGCGGAAACACTCAATTTTACTAAAGCGGCAAGCCGCTTTTATATTTCTCAAACGGCGATAACACAACAGATTAAAGTACTTGAAAGGGAAATAAATTGTACTCTATTTTATCGCAACAAAAGACATGTTGAACTAACACCGGCAGGCAAGGTTTTTCTTCCAAGCGTCCGGGAGATTTTGCGTAACCTAAATACCGCTATTGCCCGCTGTACCTCCATTTCCACAGGAATCACAGGCACACTAATCATTGGAATTGTCAAGGACTATGTGAACGTTAACTTTGTCGATACATTAGACCGCTTTTGCCGAGTATATCCAAATATTTCGCTCCACTTCATTCGCCAAACTGTTGATACTCTCTACAATCTTCTCCTCAACAACAAGGTGGACATCATTATCAATGTAAAATTCCACACAGAAAAATACAGCAACATACAATGGAAACTTTTACATCGAGCCTCACTATTAGCAATCTGCTCCAAAAACAACTCACTCGCAAATAAAACTCATCTAACGGTACATGAACTACGACAAGAAAATCTCCTTCTCCTAGATACGCAAGGCAACGAATTAGATGAAAAAACGCAGATGTTGCACAACTTGGCCCTTGACACCGCTATTTCTGGAACAATTTACTACAATGAAGATGTCGAAACGATTTTTCTCATGGCCGCCGCTAATCAAGGTATCGGATTAGTCCCTGATTACGTTCCTCTTCTGCAACAGTTTAGTAATAAAATTCGAGCAATCCCTATCATAGACAATGAAGAACGAGTCGAAGTCATAACTGCTTGGAATAAGGAAAATGAAAATCCATCATTGCAATGGTTTTTAAATATTCTACAAATCAGTAATATAACTACAACCGATAAATAATCGCGAGATTATTGACTATAGCTGCGGCAAACATCAAGATGTGAAATTAGTGTAGGTAAACAGAACCATGAAATATATCTCTATAAGTAAAAAAATTATAACCGTTTATACTACAATAATCATATTCATTCACTTTTCCACGCAACAAAAAAAGCACCCATTGCTGAGTGCTTACCTGTTACTTACAATCGCTGACACTGATGACGCTAATATCTGTCAGATTATATCTGCATTCTCTGCGTCCTGCGTTTTTCTTTGCCTGCTCAGATAATATAATATAGTTCGTTTTAGAATCGTGTGCTTTACAAATTCCTTCGTGCAGCGCTCTATTGCTGATCACTCGAATTTTTAAATACTTCTCTAAATAAGATGTCATATACTATTCCCCCTCATGATAAGAGCCACACAACGTCTATGAAATATGTATAATTACCTAGCCTATATTTATTTTTACCTTATCATTATACCACATATTTCCAATCCCAAACCCCTGAGAAACTACTGCAAGAAAAATTTTTTCACAATAAACAAATCGTTACCTCTCTGGGATTACTTTTTTATGATTATTTTTTCTTTTTTGCTAAAATAATGCGTAAAGTCTCTTCTTTATCCATACACTCCATTATCTATCCTTCGTGATGTTCTTCCTTCCTATCGTATCACACGACAAAATACCATTTCTTGTATTTGTTATTCTTTTCAGCAATAACCTTCTCATTATATCCGCTAACCGATTGCGCCTGCTGCTGCAAAAAATCAGCGGTCTCCATTCTTACGCTTTATATGTTCCACCTGTATTATTTTCATTTAATGTGCCTTCTACTTCCACAAGAAGGCATTTGACTAATTTTTTACAAACAGGACGATGCCGTGTTCCGTGGGGAATAATAATAAAATCTCCTTCCGTTAAATGGGTCGCCCCATCGTCAAATTCGATATCGAATTCGCCTTCAATACAATAAAACATTTCATCGGACTGATCATGCACATGAAAATCCAATGTCCGATTTTCTGCCTGCAGTACATTCAGCATATGATTGTTTAGGGTATCCACTCTATGATAGGAAAAAAGATTGGTTGCTGCATTCACTTGGTCTTTCAGGTTCATTTTTTGAATCATAATACTTCCTCCTCGTATTATAAGTTTATAGACCTCACTAAGAGGCTATAAACTTATTTTTTTATGATATAGGTATGGGAGAATTGTTAGTCATCCTTTTCATACCTATATAATTAATAAGTTGTTTTATAATCATGGTCCCAGATGCTATACTTTGTTCATAAGAATTGTAGCTATGGTCACTGCTTCTTCCTCCAGCAAAACATGTTGTTATTGCCTAAAAAGCTTGCAGCCCTAATACTACGCCAAAACTTATTACACAAATGCTGCTTCCTGGTATCTAGCCACCAGCAGGGTATTTCTGTCAGTGAATGCTAATAACGCGAGGGTTAGGGTGGCGTAGTGATCTGGGATAATCCATGATTACATTCTTCATTTTATTTCAAAAGGGGGTGATTCCCGTGAAGAAAATTGATTACCTATCAACGTTGTTTGTTGGGATTGATATTGCATCCCGAATGAATGTTGTGTCTGCCATTGATTTTAATCAGGACTATTTCATAAAGATGAAACCAGCTCCTAATTCTCAGGAAGGGGCGGAATTTCTTGAAACAATGATTGTTAATGTCTTAGGTAATAACCATCAGTTCAAGTACGTCATTATCGGTATGGAGTCTACTGGCTTTTATGGTGTGCACATCGCCAATTATCTTTCTGCCAGCGATACGCTTGCTCCTTTTTCCGTACATGTGTACTGCCTCAATCCAAAGGAAGTGAAAAACTATAAAAAATCTTTCAACGACTTAGGCAAGAACGATGGTATTGATTCTTTTGTGATCGCTGACTATGCACGTGTAGGACGTATCGCTAGTAAACCATGGCGGGGTTCGCAGTACTTAGCTCTTCAACGCCTTACAAGACATCGCATGCACATTACTGAATGTATTGCCAGAGAGAAAACATACATGTTAAATAATATCTTTCTCAAATTCAGTGAATACGCGCTTTTGAATAAGGACGAGCATCCTTTTTCAAATAAATATAGTGCTACTGCGCAAGCAATTCTAACCGAGTATACAACCAATGAAGATCTTGTAAATTCTTCAGTGGCAGAACTGGTTGATTTTGTCAATTCTAAAAGTCGCGGTCGTATTGCTGATCCAGAAGAAACAGCCAAGATTCTTCAAGCTGCAGCGCGTAATTCATACAGACTGGATACTTGTCTGTATGAACCATTAACCATATCTATTGCATCTTCTTTTAACTGCATCAGTTCCTTTGAAAAAGAGCTGAAAGTGATTGATAAAGCCATACTTCAAACTGTGCAAGGGTTAAATCCCGTAGAATATACCGTTCTGAATTCCATTCCTGGAATTGGCAAAGTTTTCTCCGCTGGCATTCTTGCTGAACTTGGCTCTATTAAAACATTTCAAAACGCGGATGCACTTGCCAAGTACTGTGGCATCGTCTGGAACGATAACCAGTCTGGGGATTTTGAAGCAGAAGATAAAAAGATGAGTAAAGCTGGCAACCGTTACCTGCGCTACTATATCATCGAAGCTACTGACAGCGTCATCAGAAACTGCCCTGCATACAAAAGATTCTATACCAAAAAGTATGTTGAAACCAGAAACCATCAACATAAAAGAGCACTCGCGTTGACCTCCCGTAAATTTATACGTATGCTTTTTGGCCTGCTGGACAAAAGCCAACTCTACTCTCCGGAAAAGAGTAGGTAATCCATATCAACTATCTAGCTTACGTTTTTCTTTGAAAAACCGTAGGTCTATTCAAGTTACCCTTCTCTATCAAAAACAATTCAATTATGTTCTTGACATATTACCAAATTGCTTTTTCGCAACATGGCGATTAGCCTATGCCGTACTTTTTGACGTGTAGGATACTATAATAGATCGTATAGGATCGCCTGTCCTGTATTGTTTCCTGCGGTTACAATACAATTTAGTTTAGTTCATTTATTTTTATAAATCCTCAATTTGAGTACTTATATCTTACTCCTTTTTTTCACCTATTGTTACAATTTTATAACAATACAGTTTACTTTATTACGGTCTTTTAACACAATGGTATCGGTTCTGTGTATTCCCTTGCTTCTCCAAAAAACGCCGAGTATACTACACCTATCAAACAAATTATGCATAAAGGAAGTGAGCATCATGTTATCTATCTCAAAAAAACTAAAAGTAACATTATTAACCGGCATGCTTACGGCCAGCATGTTAGGAACCACGTTAGTAAGTGCTGCCGGTCCCTGGCATCATCCGGGGCCTCCTCCAATTCATCATCATCATTATTATCATGACAACAGCAGCAACAATGCTGTCACTGCTTTCGTTGCAGGTGCTATTATAGGTGCCGTCGTAGGACACAATACCTAACATGAATTCATTAAAAAGGAGAGGCTGCTAACGATAATATGTACCAAAAAAGTTCTCCGCCCAAAAAGCGGAGAACTCTTTTAGTACGATTTTCTCCTGCCGTATTCATACCAATCAAAATGTTATTATATATTTACTATTTTTTAAAAATACGTTGTATTATACTATGGATAAGTAGATTTTCATTACTATCGCACACTTTTCAAATGGCACGTTATACAAAATTTGCCAGTTGTTTTTATGCATCGCAATGCATGCATGATTTACATAGTCAATGAAAATCTACTTTGGGATCGAATACGTGGAGCAGCAACCGCGTATTCGGTCTTTTTTCGTTTGCTTGTTATGTATTAAATAGCAGACAGTATTCCTATGTAATTTAACAATTATCCATATATTTTAATTAATATTACCGATTTTATTCATTTATTTTTAATAAATGCTTGTTTTATTTCTTATTTTCCTTATAATAGAATAAACAGGTTTCTTATGTGTTTCAATAGAAACATCTCCTAATAAAAATGCCCATCACATTTCTAGGAACCCTGTTTAAGAGGACAAAGCCCACTACCCTTCTGCTTTGTCTTCTTTTTTATAAGCAAATATCGCAGCCTACCTTCAATCCACATGAAGAACAGCGTTCACAACCGCTTCGCCTAACTGTTTGCTGGATTGTGGATTTTGTCCTGTAATCAGATTTCCGTCTATTTCTATATGATCACTCCAAGGAGTTCCGGCCACAAACCTTGCTCCCTTAGTGTTCGCTCTGTCTTCCAGAGAAAAAGGAACCAACTGTTCTGCCTGAACCAGTATTTCTTCCGCATTGGTAAAGCCGGTTATCTTCTTATCCGTTACTACCGGCATACCATCTTTTCGTACTGCTTGCAGCAGCGTTCCTGTTCCATGGCAGACTGCGGCAATTATTTTATTTTGCGCGTCAAAATATGAAATAATTTCATCCAGTGCCTTGCTATTGGCCAAATCATAGAGGGGACCATGACCACCGGGTATCATCAAGGCATCATACTCCTGGTAGTTGATTTGTGATAGTATTTCCGTCTGCTGCAGAATATCCGCCGCTTGTTTCCATTCTGCGCCAATTCTTTTATCTACACTGCCGGGATCAATAGGACAACTGCCCCCCTGTAGACTGGCAGTCGTTACGGTAAAACCTGCTTCGACAAAAAGAGTATACGGAACCGCAAATTCCTCCAGCCATAGGCCCGTTTTTCTTCCATTATCAAAATGATCATGATGGGTGACCACCATCAGCACTTTCTTTTCTCTTTCGTTCGCCGAAACTCTATTCATCGGCAACAAAAGCAATACAACTATCGCGGTTATTACTAAAATAGTCAGCATATATATCACTCCTTTTCGATGCTAATACGTATATCTGTATACTTTACCTATACTATAGCACTATATAATTCAAAAGAAAATATATCTCTTTATTTTTGAAATTATCTGCGTATGATGCAGATAATTCTATTTTATAACTACGGGAAAGTCACACGGCCCGCCATATAATTTTTCCATTCTGTGATATAATCATCTCAAAGGAGTGAATACGTCATGAAGCATGCAACGCGTATGGGGAAACTGTTTTTTAGGGCATTGCTGCTCTGTCTGCTTATTGCAGTCCCCCTCACCGGCCTTGCTGCCGGAATCCGGACAGAAGAAGTCCAACTGACTCAACCCCAGGGAATATTAAAAGGATCCCTAGTATTGCCGCAGTCTCAAAAACAGTATCCTGTCGTACTGCTGATCGCCGGTTCTGGACCAACGGATAGAAATGGAAACAACAGCCTGTCCGGAGAAAACAACTCATTGAAACTGCTAGCAGAAGGACTCGCTGAAAAGGGCATCGCCTCTCTTCGTTATGACAAAAGGGGCATTGGAGAAAGCCGTTTTCCCGTCCTAAAGGAATCAGATTTGACAATAGAGACGTATATCCAGGATGCGTCCCAATGGATACGATATCTAAAAAAAGACCCAAGGTTTTATTCCGTTATCGTACTGGGACACAGTGAAGGCAGCCTGATTGGTGCAGCTGCCGCCCGGCAAAGTGCTGCAGATGCATTTATTTCTGTTGCCGGTCCCGGGAAATCGCTGCAAACCATTTTATTAGAACAACTGCAGCAGAATACCTCACAAGAATACTTCCGCCAGAGTAAATTCATCATTTCCGAATTGGAAAAAGGCCACTCTGTACCGATTCCGGATGCTTCGTTTGCCATCTTATTCCGTCCCAGTGTGCAACCCTACCTGATTTCTGAATTCCGATATGATCCTGCAATAGAAATTTCTAAATTAAATATCCCCGTTCTTTTGGTACAGGGAACACACGATATTCAAGTCGCTCCTGAAAATGGACGTATATTAAAGCTGGCAGCTCCCAAGGCCACACTCGTGATGATCGACGGCATGAACCACGTGCTAAAGTTTGTTGCAATGGATAGGGACGATCAGATTGCCACTTACAGCAATCCCCACTTACCTGTTGTTCCGCAGATGATTACTTCAATCGCTGCCTTTATCAACAAACTACCTATGCTAAAAAAATAAAACAGTATGCCGATGTATCCGGTTCATAAGGGGATACAGGAGAAACATATTCCACCTGCACAACTATTTCCGAACCACTTTGTGATTGTATGATACTTCGTAAAAAAGGACGCGTTATGGATTTATGTGCCGAACGGATAGTTGCACTTGCTATGTATATGAACAGCGTAAAACAATCCGTTTAGAAAAACGCCTTCCTCATGGTTGGGGATAAAGTCAATATTCTCATTAGCCAGACTGTTTTACGGATAGACACCTACATCAAAAACAGGAACATTCCAAATGAATGTTCCTGTTTGACTATGGTATAGACTTTGTTCTCTCATAGGACAGCAGCGAACGCTTTTACAAAGTATGCTCCTGCAATTGCCGCAGTAACTGATCCCATTGATTCCAAACGATATCGGGGCTATATTTTTTTACAGATTTCCGGGCTTCTTCCCCCATTTTTTCTCGTAACGCCGGAGATTCCATTACCGTTTCCAATCCCTTGGCAAACGGCAGGACTCCGTTTTCGCATAAGATGCCGTTTTTTCCGTTGTCCAGCAACTTGTTCACTCCATCCGCGGATGCATAGCCTACCGCCGGTAAGCCAATCGATAAGGCTTCGGCCAATGCTAAACCAAATCCTTCATATGCCGACGGAAATGCAAAAATATCCGCCTTCTGCAATTTAGCCATTACATCCTTTTCCAGTCCGCATAAAAAAACACGTTCCTGCAATTGATACTTTTCAATCAACTGCTGCAAGTTTCTTGTATATTCCGTGTGATTTTCGGCTTCTTTTCCATATATATATACATTCCAGTCAGGATAGGTATCCGCTAATATATGAAATGCTTCAATTAATATATGCGTCTGCTTTTGCACCGGATTTAATCTGCCAACCGTAACAATACAATGAGTCTTTGCCGTATCATTTATTTTTTTCCACTGAGATTCTTCTACCCGATTAATCGTATTCGGAATATATACAATACGGGTTGTAACATATTGCTTCGCTTTTTCCACAAAATCCGGCATTAATACTTGATGGACTGTTACTTTATTTTCTTCTTTCAATGCCCACGCATTCATATTTCCCAACTTGGGTTCAATTGCATTATGGATCATAGCAATCACCGGAACATGCGGCAGGTTCAATGTATTGGCCACCAAAACATCTTCATGTTCATAACATATGATTCCCGTAATATTTTGACCCGCCAGCAGCGGCTTTATTATATTGACAGCTAACGACGTGATATATTTTTCCTTTGGACTATCACAGTAAGGAATTATGCGATTTATTTCCCGCTTAAATTTTATCGCAAGCGGAAGTGCCGCATTCCGCACCCGGAGTTTTATAAGGTGTACGCGGGAATCGAAAGAAAGAAAAAATGATGAAACATCCATATCATTAACCACGGCATATACGATATAGCCTCTTTTTACAAACTCGTTGGCCATATTGACAAAAACATGTTCTGTCCCGCCGCCATTCACCAAGGACGTATTGGCCGTATACAATAACAGGATTGTTGACATCGGATTCCCTTCTTTCTGCTTCAGCTAAAATCATTGTAGCATATAATAATGATTTTTTTCAATTGTGCAGTCTGCTGTCGAACAAATGTTTTTTGGTTAGGATGCACATACCTCTTTCTTACTGAGAGCTGCCAGTGTTTTCTAGATACGAGGTCACCGTTATCGTATAAAATTAGTCATAATTTTATCTTCATATTGCGGTTCCGGAACACCTGCTTTGCCGCAGATAGCCAGACACGTCATAAGCCATGCCATATTTTCACCCAAGATTCGCATCGTCTGCATTCCTTCCAAATCCTGTTTTGCTTCTTCGGGTGTATTCCCATGAATTTGATTCCAATACAAAGAAGGCACAATTGGCATATTGGTAATGGAAAAATATTTATTTAATTGATCAAACGTAGTTGCTGCACCGCCGCGGCGGCAGGATACGACAGCGGCACCCACTTTCTTTTGCACTGTCTTTTTCACACAGCAGAATACACGGTCCATGACTGCCGTTACTATTCCAGTAGCTGAAGCAAAGTGAACCGGCGACCCAATGACTAATCCATCCATTCCTGCATTAATTTTATCGACTACTTGATTGGCCACATCATCTGTAAAAACACAGGTTCCTGTTTTTGCACACTTACCGCAGGCAATACATGTGTATACGGGTTTATTTCCCAACCAAAAAATTTCGGTTTCAATATCATGCTTTTGCAATGTTTTTTCTACTTCCTGTAATCCGATATACGTACAACCATGTTCATGCGGACTGCCATTAATCATAAGTACTTTCATCAAAATCTCCTCCCGTCATTGCTAAATTCAGATATTTCATAGTATTATATATTTTTATTATAATATAAATTAATACTATATTATTTTAAATATTGGCTGTATTTACTATTTTTTTTTACGGATACCGTATTATTTTATGCAGCGGCTGCCGCTGCAAGGTACAGGACAGTTTATTTGCAAATACGGGTAAGACCGCAATTTATGGTGGTCTTACCCGTATTTGTATGATAGAAATATATACTGCAGTTTTCATGTATTTGATATAGCAAAAAACACACTATATAACTATCCTCGTTCCAGTGCTGCAGACATATGCTGTTCTACTACTTCTTTAATGGTTTTCTATAGGTTTCCTTCCCCAAAAAGACCATGACCAAAAAAGTCACCGCAGTCCCGGCAATCAAATAATACGTGGGCGACAGGGTACTCCCCGTTGCGGATACCAGCCATGTAGAAATAAACGGTGCGGTTCCTCCAAAGCAAGCAACGGCAATATTATACCCGATAGCAATCGCACTGCAACGCACGTTTGTCGGAAAAATTTCTGTCATGTAGACCGTGGCTCCACCGCATAACAATGCTTCCAACACGGCAAAGACAAACAATACGGCCATCAAAACAATCGAATTTTTTGTCGTGCTTAGTGCATAAAACAAAGGATAGCTTAATAGGACAAAGCCCAACGCTGAATACATGATAACAGGTTTCCTGCCTATTTTATCTGCTAATTTCCCGGTAAACGGAATCGCTATCATAAAAATAATAATCAACAGAGTGTTCAATGAAAACCCAAGAGTCAGGGGAAATTGCAATATTTTAGAAATATAAGTAGGCATATACGCCATCACAAGCCAATAGGAAATCGTCCAGCCAATAACTAACCCAAAACTTAAGAATGTTTCCTTCTTATAGTTACGAAGTACTTCTACCAAGGGTGTTTCTTGCAGTGTATTCATCTGAACCGCATTCCTGAATTCCGGCGTTTCATCTACATGCTTTCTAGTATACAGTCCAAACGCAGCAATAAAAATACCGCTCCAGAAGGCAATACGCCAGCCCCATGTCATTAACTGATCCGGAGTTAATGCAAAACTTAGTCCCGTTCCTAATGCCGACCCCATCAATAAACCAACAGCAATGCTGAATTCTGACCAACTTACTATATATCCGCGATTGTAGGGAGTTGCGTATTCTGCCAAGAAGGACATACAGCTTCCCCATTCGCCTCCCGTAGAAATTCCCTGTAGCAGTCGGCATAAGGTCAAGAAAATCGGGGCCCAAATCCCAATCGTTAAATAACTGGGAATACAACCCACAAAAAACGTACTGATTCCCATTAATACAATGGTCCATGTCAAGGCGGCCCGACGGCCGACGCGATCGGCATAGTGACCAAAAACAAGGCCGCCGACCGGGCGCATGACAAATCCAACACCAAAGACGATAAATGATAGCATAAGTGCCGTAATCGGTTCTTTTGAAGCAAAAAACTGCGAAGAAATAATAGATGCAAAGTATCCATAAATCCCATAATCGAACCATTCCAGCGCATTTCCTATAGAACCGGCTAAAACTGCCTTAAATATAGATTCCGGAGCTTGTACAGCCTCGACTTTTTCTTCGATACTGACTTCCCCTCTTATCGATACATTCATGTTGCGCCCCCCGACTTATTTTATAGTTTACTGAAAATCAAAAGCAGGTATCCGTTTACCTCGTTGATATACTGATTCTAACGCAGTTTCAAAGGCGTGAAGAGTATCAAAAGGATTTTCCGTCAGCAACAGGACATCGCCATCTTTTCCCACTTCTATAGATCCTTTTGCATCAGCAATTCCCAATACCTCAGCAGATGTGATCGTGGCTGCTTTTACTACTTCCTGACGACTCATGCCATATTCATTCATGACATACATTTCACCATAAACACTGGGATGAGGTCCAAAATTAGGAGACCCGGCATCCGTTCCCAATGCAATGCGCACGCCTTTATCCATGGCATTCCTAAATGTGATTTTTTGCTGTTCCACTACCTTTTTCGCTTTTTGATTCATATAATCATCTACGATTCCCTTGCTTTCTGCTAGTACTTTATAAATCCACAGCGTGGGAATAAGAGTTTGTCCTTGTTCACGCATGACATCCATCTTTTCTTCCGGAATATCCGCTCCATGTTCAATGGTATCAATTCCTGCGTCGATGCACGCACAAATGCCTTCACGCGACAGGGCATGGGCACTTACTTTCATGTGGAGGCGATGGGCTTCCTCTGCAACCGTGCATAGATTTTGATAGCTATACATGGAAGGACCGACATCTTCCGGCCCTGCCGCGCCCCCTGTTGCCATTACCTTTATCCATTGACATTTTATAGCGGCATGATTTTCAAGACTTTTGAGCGTACGGACTGCTTTTACCAACTCATCATCCGTATCGGCGATCCGTGAAAGAGACGGTACATGACCGCAGCTACCGGTAATAGCACTGCCGCACGGTATGATATCGCAGCCCCAAGTCAACCCCTTGCGCATGGCATCCGCCAAAAAGATGGTTACATCTCCATTGCACCCGACATCGCGAACTACCGTAACCCCTTTACGCAGACTATCCTGTGCATTATGCAATGCACGGATCATCGCAATATATGGGCCCTCCATACGATTGGCAGTAAGCGGATCTGCCAACGTCCCATCCCAAACCAGATGCACATGCATATCCATTACTCCCGGACATAAATATTTACCGGTGCCGTCAATGATTTTGACAGACATATCCCCTGTGTCCTTCTCATTTTGTGCTGTAACAGAGACTATTTTGCCTGCCGCTATGACTACATTATACTGTTCTAAAATACATGCATTTTTGACGTCTATCACATTTACGTTGCTAAAACATATTTTTTCCAAAATCATGCCTCCACTCTATATATTTTTTCAAAAAGCCACTTACACTTTACTTATTTAAATAAATAAACAGATTTTTATTTATAATTCATAATATAGCGTTTATATTTTCCTGTCAAGAATATACCCGCCATAAATCTTTATGATATATTTACTTCTCTTTTGAATATTTTGTACTATACTATAGTCAAGTAGCTGTTCATTGCAGCAAAAACTTCCAAATTGCTTGCTATGCAGTTGTTTCACCTACTTTAATCAAGCAATGAACAGCTACTTTGAGACAGGATATACAGAACTATATGCTATATATCCTGTCTTTCATTTTTTAAACCATACGATATCGCTAAGTGCCACGTATTTGAAACCATATATTTCTTAAATTATGTCATCATAGTCGGGTACTCCCGGTAATAAAAATAACTCCACCAAAAGGTGGAGTTACCCGGCACAATGAATTTACTCTGCTGTCACTGCCTCGCCAGAACCTGCATTATTAGTTTTCCACACATCTGTCGGTCCTGTGATCGCAACAACTTTCCAAAACAGTGAATCAAAGAATGCTGCATTGTTTGTCACCATATCCTTCGTAACATTTTGTCCTTTACTATTTATCACGCTATTCACATTGACAACACGATCGTAAACACTGGTATAGGTTGTAAATAAAACAGTATATTTCTCTAAGTCATCCATTGGGACATTCCCATCGTTTCCCTTAGCCGCACTGTATATAGTACAGCCCAAGGCCGATACACTGCTATCTGCATTAGAAACATAACAGCTGGAGGGATCCAAATAATATTCACTTGCATCGCCCACACCTATAAGAGGATATTGATCGTATAGAAAAGCTTGTGCCGTGGAAGCACTGCCCGCCGGAGTAATGGTTGCTGCGTATACGGATACCATAGATGTGCCCAATATTGTTAAACCAACTGCCAATAGTATGCCTGCCTTTTTTAACTTCATCATAATCCCTCTTTTCATAAAATATAGTAGTTTTATATAATTGATGGCAATACCTTGCCACCTGTACTGTTTTACTGAATATGTATGATAATCGTTCAGCCGTTATGTCACGGATACATAGTAATACACGTTTTTTTGTTCTTTATAAGAGTAATTTTCTGCTGTATCGATACTTGTTGTTATTCTATTGATTTTTTATTTATATTTTTTATATAATTATTCATTTATATGTATTGTATCATAAAAAATAATAGCTGTATATAATAAACTACGGTACGGAATGCTCTCCCTTATACGTGCCTTTTTTTGTAACTTTCCGTCGAAATCTCACCGGAAAGTTTGGTGAAATAATTTTAAATCGCCAAAACCGTTCTTATATATTTAAAGAATTTATCTGAATGCATTTTTTATTATTATAATAATTTTATATTTTAATTAAAAACATTTGTATTTTTTGTAATTATATTTATAATATAATAAACAGGTTTTCCATGTTTCAGCAAACATGTACCTCCTAATATAAAAAATTTCGACTTTTTGAAAACCTGTAAAAGAAGGCAAGGCATGACTCCCCATCATACCTTGTCTTTTTTATTACGTTTCTGCCTTCCCGCAGTTATGCAAATTATATACCGGGTATTGCTGCAACCCTTGATGTATTTTCTCTTCTTAAAATTACTTTACATTTTTTATTTCTTAACCAGTTCTATATAGCAGAAGATTATTTATATTGTTTTTATCTCTTATTCTTTACAATATTTTTATTTGTAAAATCAATATATCTATGATATCATTTCATTCATAAATATTTGCAAATAATTCGCATTTGCAAATAATATATAAACGGAGGGATCTGCTATGAAATTAAAATCACTGCTATATAAAAATATATTCTTACTTTTTCTATTGTTCGGTATGTGTATGGGAAATATAGCTTTTGCCGCCAATCCACCTGCCGTATCTTCTACTGCCCAGACAGTACCTGCTTACGTACGGCCGCAATATTTTTATGCAACAGTGGAAAAAATCCAAAAACCACCTCATTCCCCTTCTTTATTTGAAAAAGAATCAAATGATGCTCAATTAGTAACATTAAAACTTACCTCTGGTCCCAATAAAGGATCCACTATTACTAGTTTACACAAAAAGATAAACATGAATGAAGTGGTTAATATGACCTTGCTTCCCGGCGACCGGGTAATTGTTGCTAAAACAGATAATGCAGGAAAAATCCGTTATGATGTTGCCGATTATCAACGGCTTCCTTACGTATATATCTTGCTGGGTATTTTTGTATTAACACTGCTGGTCATAGGTCGCAAAGTCGGTATTAAATCTCTATTTGTCGTTTGTTTTGCCATCGCAGTCATTCTGAAAATAATGATTCCGGAAATTTTAAGAGGACAATGGCCGATTCCCTATCTCACTTTTGCAATCAGTGCACTGATTACCGTCGTTACTCAAATTACGGTCAGCGGTTGGAAAGCCAAGACCTGGGGTGCCATATTAGGAACCGTAGGCGGTGTTGCTATGGCAAGCCTTCTTGCTTCTGCTTCTATCTTCTGGATGCATCTAACTGGATTGGATACGGAAGAAGCTATCATGTTACGGGCACAATACCTGCATTCGTTAAATTTTCAAGACATCGTATTTGCCAGCATTATATTAGGTGCATTGGGAGCTGTCATGGATGTTGCTATTTCTATTTCATCCTCCCTGCAGGAAATCCAGCTTTCTAATCCTGCTATATCCAGATGGAATCTATTTTCTTCGGGATTAAACATCGGAAAAGATATTATGGGTACCATGACAAATACCTTGATTCTGGCTTATTTAGGAAGCTTTCTGCCTTTGATTTTACTATTTGCAGTACAACAAGATATGGATTTGATTCCCATGCTGAATCTGGGTATGATCGTAACGGAAATAGTACGTGCTTTGACCGGAAGTATCGGTTTAATCTTTACTATACCTATTACTGCCGCTATTACGTCATTTTTTCTTACGGTACACCGCCCTAAAACAAACCGAGTGCCAGAAAAAATAAACTGACAACTATATTGCAATACATACAAAACCAACCGACGGGAATACCCGCCGGTTGGTTTTGTGTGTATTGCATGTTTAAAAACATCTCTATTTTCCTTACTTCACAAAAAACACCATCGTAATAATTTTGTACTATTTATTATATACTAAAAATTTTATATATGATATTATATAAAATAAATATAAAAAAAATAATTAAAAAAGAAATACAGCCCCCAGTTTCACATGAAGTATGTAACTATTTTCAGGAGGTAACTTATGATGAATTGCAAGCAACTTGTATCTGTTTTATTTATGTGTACCATCTTTACTATTCCTTATGGTGCAAATGCAAATGACATGGTATTGCACAAACCAATTTTAGCTTCTCCCCTGCCTGTAGAACAGTCTCAAGCGGAACCTTCCACAAAAGATCGCATACAGGCTATCCTGAAAGAGTTCGACCATAAAACCGAAGGTGTAAAAAAAGGAAACGTATATGTTCCTAAAGATACACAAATCACATTAGAATTAATGGATTCTATAAATTCAAAAAAAAATAAAACAGGAGATCCCCTTAAATTAAAAACCACCGAAGATTTACGTATTAACAATGTGGTCATTCTTCCAAAAGGATCGAACTGTGAAGGTGTAATTATCAAAGCCAGCGGCAACGGAATATTTGGCCGCGGCGGAAATTTAGAAATCAATATTCCCAGCATACAGACTCGTAACGGAGTCCATATTCCTTTAAACGGATATGTAAAAGGGTATGGCCGTGATGATAACGGCGCAGTTGCAGTCGCCGCTGTAGTAAGTCTCGTTGGAGGATTATTCATGCGCGGTGAAAACATTTATTATAACCAAGGACAAGTATTTAAGGTTACGGTTCAAAAAGATACCGATTTATCAGCTACTCCAGAGAATTTAAATGAAGCGATGAACGTCGTTTTGCCTCAAGGACAAAATGTGACCGTATCAGCTGCAAAATAAATTATCTTTTCCAATCCCTATATACTGCTGCGTTGCAGCGATATATAGGGATTATTTTCGATCAGTCCGATATTACAGAGGTACAGTAAGGACACCGAGTCGCCTCTTCGGCAATTGATTCCCGGCAATAAGGACAGTGTCGCACAGCCGGGATTTCCTTGTATTGGGGAAAGAATGTATTGATTTGCCGAATCACGACAAAAATCGCAAGAGCTATAATCAAAAACTCAATGACCGTATTGATAAACGCGCCGTAGGCAACGACCGGAATCCCTTGCGCTTAGGCTTCCGCCAATGTCTCTGCTCGTTTTGTTGTGCTCAATAGAATAAAAAAATTAGAAAAATCAATACCTCCAAGCAGTACGCCCAAGGACGGCATAATAATGTATGTCACAAGAGAACTCACAATTTTACTAAATGCCGCTCCTACGACAACGCCGATAGCCATATCAAGCACATTGCCCCGCATAATAAATCGTTTAAATTCACTCAAAAAATCGTTCATTTTTTCGCACCTCTTTTCTGTCAACCTATCGGGCTATCCCTATTTTATATGCTAATCAGTTATGCCTCTGCGGCTTTCTTATTTTTATCCGGTATCTGATGTTCACAAGGAACCCCGCATTGACATTTTCCACACCCATATCGGGGTGAAAACCGTTTTCTCGTATTATTCAAAAAAACGGCGCATATATCATGATTTTTCCCGGTTTTTTCATTGATAGCCTCGACAGGACATCTGTGAATACATGCTCCGCACTGTGTACAATACTCATATATGCGGCTGTACGTCCTATGATTCTTTTCAAAATCTGCTTCCGTAATCCAGGAAAAATAGCGTCCGGCAATTCCTTTTTTTGTAATAAGGCCTTTGGATAAACCAAACGTTCCTAAGCCGCAAATATACGCATTATGCCGCTCTGACCAAGTCGACGTATAGCTTTCCCCGTCGGTAAACCAATCATTACTTCCCATGTTCTCAATAGAATGAAAGTTTTCACTTAAAGAGGGCACGACCGTATCACAGTTTTTTCCTTTTAAATAGGCTGTGCCCCACTGCAGCAGTTCATTTATGAATGCCTGCCCTTCAATACGTGCATACAACCACTCTTGTGCCGCCCAGTCTCCGCCCCTGTTGGCAAAACGCACCTGTTCTGTAAAAGGAAGAAATCCAGCTATACACGTTTTTGCAGACGACAGCCATTCTTTCGGCAGTATCAGATCCGGTAAATTTGCTTCCTTCTTATCTTTCAAGTCTTGATACATTGAATCCACCGGACTTCCGTACGCAAATAAAGGGGCTTCAAAAATCCGGACGTTCTCCACTATATTTCGTTTATCCTCCAGAATAAACCGAGTCATATCTGATTCAAACTCCCGCTTGTCCATTATGCATCCTCTCCGATCTTTTCCTGTAATTATAGATATACCGACATGATCATCACACGCCCTATCAGGATATCATGCAGTCATTCCTTGTCTCCAGTATATCATACCGGTCGGTCTATATCCTATATGCCTATTTCTATTTCATATTTTCTTTTTGTACCTATTTCAGGAGCAGAAACTGCGTGTATCCTGCTCACCGGATTTTTTGCTGACGCAATTGACACCTACAGTATAATAAAAAGTGAAAGGGGTTGATTATCGTGAAACAAATAGAAAATAGGAGAAGTATACGGAAATATCAGAACCGGATCGTAGAAAAAGAAAAAATCATAAAAATTCTGGAAAGCGCTCGGTTAGCGCCCTCCGGAAGCAACACCCAGCCTTGGCGTTTTATCATTGTAGAATCAGAAGAAACAAAGAAAAAACTGGCACAAGTTGATCATAATCAAAAATGGATGTTGGAAGCTCCCGTTTATATTGTATGTACTGCGGATATTAGGTGCCGTATTTCTGATAGCCGCCCTCTCTATATAGACGAAACCAGTCCTGAAGTGGAATTGAAACAATGTATTCGAGATACCTCCATTGCCATAGAACACATACTCCTCGAAGCTGAAAATCAAGGTCTCGCGGCATGTTGGACCGGTTGGTTCGAACAAAAGGATGTGTGCCCCATATTAGGCATCCCCAATGATATATATGTTTGCGGAATCGTAACGCTGGGATATGGAAATGAAACACCCTCACCCAGACCGCGAAAATCCTTGGATGAAATAATCAAATACGAAACTTGGAATTAATTTTCCTATTTTATACCGTATTGCAGAGGAGGATACCCGATGAAGCGAATCGTATCCATCATTACTTTTTGTTTGATATTTTTTCTGCCATCTCTTTCCCTTTCTTTTGCATACCACCATTCCATGCCGCAGCAATCGATTCATACATTCTTAGAACGTATAAATGGGGATTGGTACGACTATGCCGGTAATTTAGCAATGACTGTAGAAAACGATTCCATTAACGGCTGCCCTGTCACAGCGGCCTTTGACTTTGCCGGAGGATATCCGGAGAGTGGTACGATACGGATTACAGAAGCTGCAGGAAATCGAGATATTTATATCTATGCATTTGGTCAAGGATATCACACGTATATCGTACTCAACAAGACCCTTCCCCTGCGAAAAACACCACATGCCCGCTATGTGGAATCTGTAGCCGGTCTCCATTTAGGAATGACACCATCTGAAGTATGCAAGCTATACGGCAAACCCACGCAAATTTCTCCTTATTTACTTGCTGTATCCGATCGCAGCCGCTATATGTATCAACATAGGGGTGTCAGCATCGACTTCGACGATAATGCGATTGCTGTCAATATTACACTGTATAAACAAGGTCCCTCCCACTTCGACAGTACCGGTTACACTTGTGCAAACAGCCTTGCCGATTATCATGACACCTATGGTTTGACACGCATGCCCTCTGTCCCCATCGGAAGCTATACTTCCTCCGGCGCCTATGGTATCGGGCAGGGAGAGTATTTGTATTTTGATACCTATCCCGAATCTATTACGCTATCGCTTTATGGATATTAATTACCAGTTTACGACCTGCAACATTGCATTTCTGTAAATTAATACATCGGCATGCTTACTGCAAAAAAAAAATCACGCCAGAAACAAACTTCTAGCGTGACTTTTTTGCATTGTTCTCATTATGATTTCAATGTATCGTCAATGATGGAACTCCGGTACTTTCAATTCATTCGGATCTGCTTTCTGAAATAAATTAGACACGTTGCCGTTATAATCTGTGTCTCCGCTTAACGAAAGTTTCATAGCCGGAGCTCCTGTATTACTGTCAAAGGAAGAAAAATCAGCCCATACCAGAAAGGGACTCGTTGTCGACTCAAAATAATAATATCCGTTGGTCAAATCCCCTACGGTACTCCATATCGTGGCGGCCGTATACGGATGTTTAGGATCCAATGTCTTGATATACGGCTGCGCGGCATTCCGCGTCACACTAAACATGTGCGCCAAAGCTTCCCGCAAATTGCTCGGCTGCGGTAAATTTTTCAAATAAAAGGAAGCCCGGACAAAACGGTCGCCCGGGGTAGAATTGCCCGGTAATTCCTTTGTACCGCCAAACCCTTTATATTGCCGTAAATTTTCTTGCTGCTTATCAAAGGTTGGGGAATTGGTCATGATTTTATAATTCCGGTCATGATAAATCACGGCTTTTCCATCTATATATTCAATAATTGCCGAATCTCCCGTTTTATCAGCTAATGCCAAATGCAGCGATGCTCGAGCCATAGTAGTACCCACTGTTGGAATATACATAGGAACATTTAGATCCACAATCGTATATTGATTTGACTTAGTTAAATTTACCGCTTCTTCCACTGTAGCACAATTATCTAAAATATACTGCGCCCATTTCGAAACAGATAATCCTGGTTTTGTTTCATCTCGTTTGCCGTAATTGCTTTCGTCGAGCCACAGCAAATTAGCTTCCAATCCTTTTTCATTGATTCCATCAGAGGCAAAAGATTGTCCCTGTACAGACGAAGCAATAATCAAAGAACTATATTTAGATTGCCAGTCTAAGGAATTTTCTCCATTCAACCCTATATTTTTAATTCCTCTCGGCAGAAACCAAAACACAACATCCGTTTTTTCCGGCCAGTCCATATTACGCCCTACCAATACAGCCTCCCCATTATCGGCAGATAAAATTCTGCTGCAGGCTTGTGTACTTTCCATACTGCCAAATGAAAAAACACCGGCGCACATTGCAATCAGACAAAAAACTGACAATTTCTTTTTTGATACATAACGCATAATGATACCCCCTTAAACGATAAATTGGTTGATGATCTCTATGTATGATCAGCAAACTTACATACAAAACACCTCCTACTTACTTGCTGCTTATGTCTGTTTTTAAAACAAAATCTTTAAAATACAGTATGCTCTTGTTTAATTCTATATTATATAAAGTAAATCCTTCCACATTTTTTATTTATATTAACAAATAATAGCCATTTATAAAATAATTTAATTAAAGTCCATAAGTAGGATGATACAGGCATGAATGTTTCCTATCATTTTTTTCAATCGTATTACGGTATACTATAGTATTTTCCTAAATTTTTTCACTAAAAAAGTGTTGCACTTGCAACATATAGGTGCATTTGCCTCTGTTACAATATATAATAGTAGACATATATATATATTAAAGAGGTGGTTTTATGTATCCTATCAATATGCGATTGGATAATGTGCCTTGTGCTGTCCTTGGCGGCGGCAGTATCGCCCTGCAGAAGATTCAGTCACTTCTTGCAGCATCTGCTGATGTAACGATCATTGCTCCGGACGTGACAAAGGATATAGAACAACTGATTACAGAAGGCGCTCTTCACTGGCGCAGGAAAAAATATGAAATCGGCGATGAAAAGGGATTTACACTGCTAATTTGTGCAACCGACGATATGACTGCTAACCAGCTTGCTGCTGAAGAAGCACAGCGTCAGCATATACTCGTCAATGTCTGCGACACCCCTGCTCTCTGCACGTTTACTCTTCCTGCCGTCGTCAGACAGGGAGAATTAACCATTACCATTTCTACTAACGGCGCTTCTCCCGCGTTAGCCCGCTGGCTGCGTATCGCTCTGACCAAGGAATACGGGCCTGTATATGGACATTGGCTAACTCGTTTGTCTCTTCTTAGAAAAGAAGTACAGCAAACCTTCCTCTCCAGCCGAGACCGCCAGAACTTTTGGCAGCATGCACTGACGGATGAGGTCATGGAACTAGTGCGTCAAGAAAAAATTGAAGAAGCGGAGGAACAAATACGTCATGCAATTAGTAGTTTTAGGTCTCAATCATAAAACCGCACCTGTTGAAATCAGAGAGCGTTTTACCGTATCCCCTCAAGATATTTCCAATCAACTCCTGCAGCTTGATGATTACAGTGGTATCGATGAAGTTGTTGTATTATCTACCTGTAATCGCTCTGAAATATATGCCGTTGTAAATGATGAAAAGAAAAACAATCAAGTACTGCACGAATTTTTTTCCCATCTGACTCATACAAAAGAATACAATCTAAACTATTTTTATTATTATACCGGCAGCGATTGTATTTTTCATCTTCTCCGAGTAGCTTCCAGTCTGGATTCATTGGTACTCGGCGAAGGTCAGATTCTCAGTCAGGTAAAACAAGCATACACACTTGCCCATACATGTGATGCCACCGGTGCCATTTTAAATGTACTTTTTCATCAAGCTATTGCCACAGGAAAACGCGTACGTACAGATACACATATTGCTTATAATGCTGTCTCTGTCAGCTACGCTGCCGTACAATTAGCTGAACAAGTCTTTGGCAGCGTGGAACATAAAAACATTTTACTATATGGTGCCGGCCAAATGGCCGAATTAACAGCGCGCAATTTCCGCGGCAAAAAAGTTAATCAAATTTACGTTGTCAATCGTCATATGGACCGGGCACGCAAGCTGGCCGACAAGATTGAAGGTATAGCCGTACACTTTCGAAATGTGGAATCTGTCGCCGACAAGATTGATATTGTCATTACTTCTACAGGGGCTCCCCATTATGTCATATATCCGCAGCGAGTCCATCAATTTCTTACTATCCGCAATGGCCGGCCACTCGTTTTTATTGATATTGCCGTCCCGCGGGATGTAGATCCCAAAGTAGGCTCCATGCAGAACGTAACACTGTATAATATAGATATGCTGGAGTCCGCTGTACAAAACAATGAAAAACTGCGCCGCCAAGAAGCTGCTGCTGCTGCTCTTATTGTCCGTGAGGATGCGGATTCTTTATTAGAACGGTTCCGGTATCTTTCGGTTCGTCCGGTTATGGTACGGCTGGCCGAAAAAGCAGATCGAATCCGACGTCATGAATTAAAGCGCAGTATTACAAAACTTCCTGAATTAGAGGAACACCAATACCGCATATTGGATCATATGTCCCGCATGATCGTACGCAAGCTGCTGCGTGATCCTATGATTTGTGCCGCACAAGCCGCCGAAACCCCGGAAGAAAAACACATAACCGGAGCTATGGCTGATTTATTTAAGCTTGATATAGCAAAGGAGAATAGCTTCCATGAACTTGATTATCGGAACGAGGAACAGTAAACTTGCCCAATGGCAGACAGCCTTTGCCGCACATGCCTTGAAAAAAAAATTTCCTCATATATCTACACAAATAAAACCTATCCTTACTAAAGGAGATAAAATTCTGGATGTACCACTGACTAAAATCGGCGGCAAAGGCTTATTTACAGAAGAACTGGAAGCCGAAATACTATCCGGCCGCATAGACCTTGCCGTACACAGCCTAAAGGATGTTCCGGCTATATTGCCGCCGGGACTCGTCCTCGGTGCTGTTATGAAACGCGCCGAACCGGGAGATGCTTTGATATCCCCTCGGTACGGCACCTTGGATAAACTTCCAGCCGGAGCTCGCATCGGTACGTCCAGTCTGCGTCGTACTGCACAGTTGCTGCATTATCGTCCCGATTTAACTATATGCAGCTTGCGCGGCAACGTAGATACACGGCTGCATAAACTTGATGAAGGAAATTATGACGCTATCGTCTTAGCTATTTCCGGTTTACAGCGATTGGGAAAAGAAACCCGCATCACGCAGAAACTTCCTATGAGCTTATGCCTGCCCGCCGTCGGACAAGGCGCACTGGCAATTGAAACGAGAGCCGGAGATACGGCTGTTCTTTCCTTGATTGCCGCCTTAAATGATGCACCTACGGTTGCGGCTGTAACAGCAGAACGTGCGTTTCTTTCTCATATAGGAGGAAATTGCCAGATTCCTGTCGGTGTATACGGTTGTATAAACGACGCCGTGATAACGTTGAAAGCCGTTATTGCTTCCCCCGATGGAAAAATCGCATATCGCTGCAGTGAAACGGCTCCTCAGCAAGAAGCTGTCGCTTTAGGCCACTTTTTAGCAGAAAAATTGCTGGCAGAAGGCGGAAAAAGCATACTGCAGCAATTGCATGTACTTACAGAAAATAAGGAGGAATAGTCTCATGGCAGGTATTGTATATCTCGTCGGAGCAGGTCCCGGTAACTATAAACTGCTTACCCTGCGCGGCAAAGAAGTATTATCTCGCGCCGAAGTTGTTATTTATGATCATTTGGCAGATTCCCGCCTCTTGAAATTTGCTCCGGCTGAAGCTGAATTCATATACGCAGGAAAAAAAGCACAACAACATACACTAACGCAAGAAGAAATAAATTCACTTCTCATCCGCAAAGCCAAAGAAAATAAAACTGTCGTCCGTCTAAAAGGCGGTGATCCTTTTGTTTTTGGCCGGGGTGGAGAAGAAGCACACTCTCTTTCTGCCGCACATATTCTGTTTGAAATAGTCCCCGGCATTACTTCTGCCATTGCGGTGCCGGCTTATGCAGGTATTCCTGTAACAGAACGTGGTACGGCCTCATCCTTTGCTGTCGTTACCGGACATGAATCGCCTGACAAAACGACGTCATCTATTCGCTGGGAAAAGTTATCGACCGCTGTGGATACGCTTATATTTCTAATGGGTGTAAAAAATTTATCTTACATTACAGAAAAACTTATTGCCAACGGAAGAGCACCCGAAACCCCCGCCGCACTGATTCGCTGGGGCACAAAGGCAGAACAGAAAACACTTATTACAACATTGGAAAATGCGTCCTGCACTGCTAAACGCTATGATTTAAAACCACCGGCAATCTTTCTTGTCGGTTCTGTCGTCAATTTCAACAAACAAATTTCCTGGTTTGAAAATAAACCGCTTTTTGGTGAAACAATTCTCATTACGCGTACTTCTGTTCCCGCTTCGGATTTAACAGACTTGTTAGAAGATCAAGGAGCCCGCTGTATTGAACTTCCGACGATCCAAATTATGGAGCCGGCAGATGCGTATGCCTCTTTGCAAACGGCTATCTGTCATATTGACAGTTATGATTGGATCGTTTTCACCAGTATCAACGGGGTTCATGCCTTTTTTACCCAGCTAAAAAAACAGCACCGGGACAGCCGTGCTTTAGGACATGCTAAATTTGCCGTTATCGGGGCTGCTACAAAAACAGCCTTATCCCAATATGGTATTACTGCGGATATTATACCTGGCCGTTATTGTGCCGAGGAACTGGTGGAGGTCATGAGACCACACATAAAAAAAGACTGCCGCATACTGATTCCCAGAGCCCGGGATGCTCGTCCTTATTTGCCGGAACAGCTTTCGAAAATAGCTGCTGTCGTTGACGTTGCTGAAGCTTATCGCACAACAGCTGCCGTAGAAAACAAAAGCAAACTTATTGCCCTTTTACAATCAAAAACAGTCACTATGATTACTTTTACAAGCTCTTCTACGGTTGAAAACCTGATATTGCTGCTCGGTGAACAAAAAAGTCTTCTTTCTGATATAACACTGGCCTGCATCGGTCCTATCACAGCCTCCACCTGCAGGGCATACGGTCTAGCTCCGATTATTACAGCAGATACATATACGATGGACGGACTCGCAAAAAAAATCAAAGAATGGAAGTGGGTTACACATGAAGTTTAATACATTACGTCCTCGTCGTCTACGCCTATCTGCCCCTATCCGCAATATGGTCTGTGAAAACACATTGACGGTCCATGACCTTATTTATCCTATTTTTGTCGTTTCCGGCAATTGTATAAAAGAAGAAATCCCCAGCATGCCCGGCTGCTATCATCTATCTGTTGACCAAGCAGTCAAACTGGCCCGGGAAATTTATGATTTGGGAATACCTGCTGTAGAAATTTTCGGATTACCCACCTATAAAGATGATGTCGGATCCAGTGCCTGGGATATGACAAGTCCGGTACAGCAAGCCATGATGGCTGTGAAAAAAAACGTACCCAATCTTATTATTGTCGGTGACGTCTGCCTCTGTCAATATACCTCACATGGACATTGCGGCAAACTCTGCAATCATTACGTAGATAATGACGCTACTATTGAACTTCTCTCCAAAATTGCTATCAGTCAAGCAAAAAGCGGTGCGGATATCATTGCTCCCTCCGATATGATGGATGGCCGTATTGCAGCTATACGCAGTGCCTTGGACCGCAATGGATTTCAAAATATCTCCATTATGTCCTACGCTGTAAAATATGCTTCAGCTTATTATGGACCTTTCCGCGATGCAGCTGATTCTGCCCCTCAATTCGGTGATCGCCGGCAATACCAAATGGACCCGGCTAATTCACGAGAAGCCATGAAGGAAATTGATCTTGATATGGAGGAAGGCGCTGATATTATTATGATCAAACCTGCCATGACCTACTTGGATATTGTTCGCCAGGCCCGAGACCGCATTGATCGGCCTATCGCCGTATATAATGTCAGCGGGGAATATGCTATGGTCAAAGCCGCTGCACTAAATGGCTGGATTGACGAAAGGCAGATCGTATTGGAGAGTTTGACTTCCATGAAACGAGCCGGTGCCGACATTATCATTACATATCACGCTATAGATGCTGCCCGATGGCTGCAGAAATAACAAAAAAGGAGCGAGTATCCCATGTTGCATTTAGAAAAATCAACGACTGCTTTTAATAAAGCAAAAACACTGATGCCGGGCGGCGTTAACAGTCCTGTTCGTTCGTATGCCCGTGTACATTGCACACCACCTTTTATTGCATATGCCAAAGGAAGTCACATATATGATATTGACGGCAACGCCTATATTGATTACGTCGGTTCCTGGGGACCTATGATTGCCGGCCATGCTCATCCGCGTGTAGTAAAAGCACTGCACGATGCCGTTGAACGGGGAACTAGTTATGGTGCTCCCACAACCATTGAATCCGATCTAGCAGAAATGGTACGATATTTATACCCTTCTATAGAAAAAATCCGCATGGTCAATTCCGGTACGGAAGCTACCATGAGTGCTCTCCGCGTTGCCCGCGGCTTCACCGGCCGCAATAAAATCATTAAATTTATCGGCTGTTATCACGGACATGGTGACAGTCTTCTGGTAAAAGCCGGATCGGGACTGGCTACTTTCGGCTGTCCCGACAGTCCCGGCATCACACCGGGGACAGCGGCTGATACCATTGCCCTTCCCTACAATGACATCCCCACGTTTCAAAAAACAATGCGTACGCTGGGAAATTCTGTTGCCGCCGTTATTGTCGAACCGATTGCCGGAAATATGGGTCTTATTCTCCCGCAGGAAGGATTTCTTCAAACCTTGCGTGAGGTAACGAAAACATATGGCACGGTTCTTATTTTTGATGAAGTCATGTGTGGTTTTCGCTGCAATTTACGAGGAGCCCAAGACATGTATCATATTTTACCCGATATGACCTGCCTCGGCAAAATTATCGGCGGCGGCCTTCCCGTTGCTGCATATGGCGGACGAGCCGATATTATGCATTGTGTATCTCCTGAAGGCCCCGTCTATCAAGCCGGTACGTTAAGCGGAAATCCGCTGGCTATGACGGCTGGATTGGAAACACTGAAAATTATTACGGAGGATCCTTGCTACATTCCTAAAACAACAGCATTGACCACCTTGCTCGTCGATGGCTTGAAAACAGCAGCAGCCGCTGCCGGGATATCTCTATGTGCTCATCAAGCAGGTACTATGTTCAGTATATTTTTCAGCAAAAATGCCGTGATTGACTATGAAGGAGCAGCGGCTGCCGATCAAACGATGTTCTGCAAATATTTTTTAGCTATGCTTGCACAAGGTATTTATTTACCTCCTTCCCAATTTGAAACGTGTTTTGTATCGGGTACCCATACAGATATTGATATTCATACTACGATTGAGGCGTCTCGAACAGCCTTCCAAAAAGCGGCTCAATGAAATGAGGTGTATATGATGGCTCCTTGTAATGATGGTTCTGAAAAATATTCTGATTTATCTCTTTTTTCTGGTATAAAAATGGGAGAACTGGCACCTATGCTGCAATGCTTAGGCGGCAGGACAAAACTATATAAACGAAACGATTTTATAGCTTTATCCCAAGAAGAAATTAACTATGTAGGTATCGTCCTAAGCGGTACGATTCACATGATCCATGAGGATACTTGGAATGATACATCAATCCTCGCCGTCATCAGAAAAGGTGAACTTTTTGGTGAAACCTTTGCCTGCGGCACTGACTTGACTTCCTGTGTTTCCTTTATGGCCGCCGAAAACACAAAAGCTATGATTCTCCCGTTTCATAAGGTTCTTCATTCTTGCAGTCAAGCTTGTCCTTTTCATCAGCAGCTCATTGAGAATATGGTAACTATGCTGGCCGACAAAAATGCTCAACTCATGAAAAAACTACAAGTCACCTCAAAAAAAACGCTGCGCAAAAAAATTCTCACCTTCCTTTCTTTTCAGTCACAGCGTTCAAAAAATTCCAATTTTTCTCTTTCCTTAAATCGTACAGAACTTGCCGATTATGTTTGTGCCAACCGGACTGCACTGGCTCGTGAACTAGCACGTATGAAAAAGGATGGACTTATTGATTTTGACCATAATACCTTTACGTTGCTGTAACGTAAAAAAATCTGGGTGCTTATTATAAACACCCAGATTTTTTTTATATTACAGCAACGTAATTATAGTACTATTACTTTATTTTCCTTGCGTCAGTCATGGACTTTTCTCTATACTGCCAATATTCTTTCTCTTTACTTTATTTTTGTTTCTCTTGTCATCATTCCATAAGGTACCGCCAGAAAAATAACAGCACCGACAATATTTCCCAATGTCACAAAAGTTAGATTGTATATGTATCCCCATACACTTACTGCCGCATTAAAAGGCGCTAATAAAGAAACGGTGAGTAATGTCATATTGGCTATGCTATGTTCAAATCCACAAGTTATGAATGCAAATAAACACCAAAAGATCATAATTAATTTTCCACTGTCTGACTTGCACCGGAAGCCGCACCATGCAGCAAGACACACAAGTATATTACATAGTACGCCTCTAAGAAATAGGACTAGCGGCGATAACCCCATTTTTGCAGCTGCACTGGCAGCTATATATTGTCCTGTACTGCCGGAAGGCCCTTGTGCTCCATAAAAAGCCAAGGACAAGAGCACCGCACCGACCCAGTTTCCTGCATAGCAGATACACCAAAGCTTGATCACATCCATAACACGAATGGTTTTCTTTACAACACCGCTGGCCATAATAAAATTATTTCCTGTAAACAATTCCGCTCCGGCAATAACGACCAAACTCAAGGCAATGCCAAAGGAGGCTCCCATGATAATTTTGGTATACGGCTGATTGCCCAGCATACCGCCAATCGTAAAGATAAGCAAAATACCAAAACCGATATAGGCACCTGCTAAAACAGACGCTGCAAAATAGCCTGCCGGATTATTTTCCAACATAGTAATTTTTGCCTTTGCTGCTATAGCAGAAGCATTATATTCATCTGAAAACATAGGTATATCCTCCTTATTTTAAACCACTATATCGAATGCCGTTCCAATATAATGGTGAATACACTTCGGCCTTATCCGGCAGATGTACATCTTTCATTGCCCATTTAAGAAATTCGGCTGTACCTGTACGATCTACAATATACCCAATATGTTCTTTACCACCCGGTGCCTGCGGGTCAATATACTGCGCTGCATAGGCATAGGTATTAGTAATGATTTTGACTATACTATCCGCATCTACCCATTTAATAAAATCGATTCCCATCCGTGGATTCTTTTTCCCAGAACGACCTAACAGTGTTAACCGGAAATACCTTATTTTACTGCGCGTCCATGCGCGATTAGGGCAAGCATGAACACAGACTCCACAGCCAATGCAGCGATCTGTATTGCGAATCGGCCTGAATTTTTCCATCCGCAGCGCTTTGACGGATAACTGCTCACATTTCTTTACACAGGCTCCGCAGCTGATGCAGCGATTCGGATCAAATTGCGGTTCCGTCATGCCAATAATCCCAAAATCATGCATACGAACTTTACCGCAATCATTCGGACATCCCGTGAGTGCTATTTTAAAATGCAAGTCATTTGGAAAAATCGCTTTTTCAATACGCTGTGCCAATGCCGTCGTATCATAATTGGCAAAGGGACATACCCGATTGCCGATACAAGCCATAACATTGCGAGTCCCGGAAGAACTATATCCAGTATCGGCAATTCCTTGATTGATATGCAGCTCTTCAATGATCGGCTGCAGGGCCTTATTAACTTCCTTGATCTTTTCAAAAGGAATCCCCAGGATTTCAAAACCTTGCCGCAACGTCACATGCACCTCTCCACTGCCATAGGTTTCTGCAATATGCTGGATTTGTCCTAAAATGGCAGCATTCATATGTCCTCCCGGAATACGTACGCGGGAGGCGGTAATTCCACGCTGTTTTGTCACACGAAAGGCATTTTTTTTCAAATTGCCACAATTCATATCCATGTCATATACCTCCTATTAATCGATCAATGTACGCAATTTAGTATATTTAAAAACGGGACCGTCCTGGCAAACATATATATCACCAATACGGCAATGACCGCATTTTCCAAGACCACAGCACATTTTCCGTGATTCAGATAACCAGATATCCTCTTCATCCACACCAATATCCTTCAACCCTTTGATAGACCATTTAATCATAGGCGGCGGACCTACAACAACGGCTATCACATGCGCCATATTTTTAAACTGTAATGCTGATATATACTTAGTAACCATCCCCGTACGTCCCGTATATCCTTCCGGAGCTGCATCCACTGTATCAATAATACAGATTCCATCTTCCTTCCACCGGACAATATCGGCACGAAACAGTATATCTTCGATAGATTTGAATCCTGCAATAACAGTCAGACTCCGGCATTCTTCCATATGATCGGCAAAATAATCAATAACACCATGCACCGGAGAGAGTCCTGAGCCACCCGCTACCAAAACAATGTCTTTATCTTTAAACATAGTTACATCAAAACCATTCCCGTATGGTCCCCGCATAAAAAAGGACCCACCTTCATAGTTTTCAAAAATTTCATCTGTAAGGGACCCGACACGACGAATTGTAAAATCCAAAGAATGATGGGTGATCCCACTAACTGAAATAGGTGCTTCTCCATATTTCGGAATAGAAATTTCAAAAAATTGTCCCGGTTTCACAGGAAATTCATTTGCTTTATCATACGCCATGCGAAATGTATATTCTTTTTCGGAATGTCGTATAACTTTCAATATAGTAGAACGAAACGGTAAATATTCATTTTTTGCCATTTTCTTTTACCTCCCGCATAGCATCACCCAGTTTATTTACACAATGAGAAAATGAAATGTATTCCGGGCATATAGCATCACAGCGTCCACAGCCGACACACATTTGAAACCCTGCGCGTTTCTTGAAATCAAGAACTTTATGAAGTACTTTAAAACGCATGCGTTGTCCGCTTTTTTGACGAAAACATCCGCCGCCCGCTACCTCTGTATATCCATCAATCATACAAGACGCTTGGACACGCCGACGTTCTCCGGCTTTCCCATTTTCTGAATAAAACAAATCCTGCATTGACCAACAAGTGCAAGTAGGACAAACGATCGTGCACCGTCCGCATGTAATACAACGTTTATCATATTCATCCCATATCGTGCTTGCCGCCGCTCCTGAATCAAGTTCTTCCGGAATATGTACTGTCACCTTATTTCTTGTTACATACTCTACGGCAACGGGAATCTCACTGACCGCAAATTTCTGTAACGCTTCCTGCAAATACTTCTCCTTACAGTCAAAGAAATACGTTTCATTCTTGACATTCACCGCCGCATCATATACATTGCTTTTATTCGTTCCCATGGAAACACAAAAGCAATCATCAAAGCTTTTCTCACAACCGATAAGTACAAACTTTACATTTTCACGAAGTTTTTCATAATAATAATCTGCCGGTCCGTTATCGCGAAACATATAATCCAAGCGTTTCACCGCATGTAAATCACAGCTGCGCAAAAAAATAATGGCCTTTTTTTGTGGAAAATCTGCTTCTTTGATTTGTGTCTCCGTAAAATAAAACAAGGTCTGACAAATGGGTACTACTATTTCTTTAAAAGAATATTCCGAACGTTGATCCCATACAATTTCTTCTGGAGATGAAACTATCCCATAACGGATTACATCGGTTTCAGAAAAACGTCCCGTACCTTCAAATATCTTCGGAGCATAGATATCATACTCTTTACTCCATGCATCAAAAACCTTGCGCAATGATTCTGTGCGTAATTGATAGCCCATTTTTCTTCCTCTTTTCTCAAGTGAAAAATATAACATATAAACACATACGTGATTCTGTCACTATGATAGCAAAAAAAATCACTGCTAAGAGTTGCATCTGCAACACCTAGCAGTGATTTTTTATTTGCATTTATACGAAATTCGCAAGCAGTATACAAAAAAACAGAATGTATTACTTTTTTATTTACCGCAATATGCAATAACTTCTACTTCAACCAATGCATCTTTAGGAAGCTTGGAAATTTCTACGCAAGAACGTGCCGGCAGTGTCTTCTGGAAATATTTTCCATACACAGCATTGACAGTACCAAAGAAATTCATGTTGGTAATATAAACGGTCGTCTTCACAACATCATCATAGGTTAAGCCTTCAGCTGCTAAAATAGCTCCTACATTTTTCAAAGACTGTTCTGTCTGTTCAGCAACACCACCGCCTACAATTTTACCATTTTCCGGATTCAAAGGAATCTGTCCGGATGCAAAAAGAAAATCACCGGCTTTGATAGCTTGAGAATAAGGGCCAACGGCACCTGGAGCTTTTTCGGTACTAATAACTTTAACTGACATAATACAACATCTCCTTAAAATAATTTATTCTATTTAGTTTGCGATAAATAGCGATAGATAGTACTTCCAGCAACATTAAGCAATTCGCTGACTTGATTAACGGCACCTTTAATTTTAAATATACCATTCTTTTTCAGGAGATAAATAATTTCTTTTTTCTCCTGAAAAGTCAGGCGGTCTACCGTTGCTTCCCGCTCCTCTACCAAGTCCTGCACTGCTTGACTTACCACTTGATCAGAAGAAGGACGCAACCATTCATTAACATCATGTACTCCACTATTAAGTGTTTCCTGACGATTAATATCAACATTATTTATTTGCGGCAAGGAAGCCGCTACTCCGGATTTCAATATATTAACACATAACATCCCCACGAGTTTTCCCGCATCGTCACGAATAAAATAAGTTGACGAGACAAGATTTTCTCCCTCACTGGTTTTACTAGCATAATTAACTAAAGATTCTTCTTGAAAGCTTGGGGAAGATTCAATAAGTTTCAACCCTAAATTAGTAAGCGGGCCGCCAATAGTCCGTCCGCTTACATAACCATTGCGTATCGCAATGATAGAAGTACCTGGTGTCTGGACATCATGTAATACAACTTCACAATGGGGTCCAATAATATCCGCAATATATCGGACCATGGGTACATAATACTGCAATATATTTTTCCCTATTTTTTCTTTCTTATTTTTTTCCAAGTAATTCTCCCCCAAAATGCAATCCAATGCGAATAATTATATCAATATATAAAATTTTATCTCTTATAAAATAATTTATATGATTATTTATTTTACTGTATTTTTCAAAATACGTCAATATCCGTCATTGATTTCAGTAAAACCAATATAGTATTCAAAATTAAATAAAAAGCAGTCTGTATCCCGGAGTTGACAGGCCAGACTGCCTTTTATTCATTTTATTTAATTAATGTCCTTCGCCTTCCGGCATTTCCGAAGAAACATCGGAAGTTTGATCGGCATATTTCTTCTTATGAAGACCTGCCGCAAAATATCCTACCGTAAGTATCGCCATAAAAATCCATCCGACAATAAGCGACATGCGAGTATCTGGATTAAACCACATACCCACCGTTACCAGAGCCAAAAATGCTATACAGAAATAATTAGCATATGGATATAGCGGAGATTTAAAGGGATGTGCTGCCATGACTTCTTCTCCCCAGTGTTTTCTAAAATTCTTCTGAGCATATGCAAGTACAAACCAAGCCACCATTCCCGGAAATACACTGGCACTGTAAATATACAAAAACAGTTTTGAATCCGGAATCAAGAAGTTCAAGAGAACCCCAAAAATAAGACAGGAAATAGTAACCATGACACCATTGCGCGGAACACCATTTTCTGATAATTTTCCGAAAATTTTCGGTGCCTGTCCATTTTGAGCTAATGTATACAGCATACGGCCAGAACTATATATACCGCTGTTGCAGCCAGATAGTGCTGCTGTAAGAACAACAAAATTAATGATACCAGCTGCTGAAGTAATACCGACTTTAGCAAAGGTCGTTACAAAAGGACTTCCCAGCATTCCCAACTGATCCCAAGGGTATAATGTAACAACGATAAATATCGCCCCAATATAGAATATCAAAATACGCCATACAATATTTTTTGTAGCCTTGCGCAGTGTTTCTTTTGGATTCTGTGCTTCACCGGCTGTTATACCCACTAATTCGACACCTTGGAAAGCTGCAGCAACTACACACATGGCAGCTAACATGCCACCTAATCCATTAGGGAAGAAACCTCCATGCGACCAAAGGTTTGAGAATCCAATGGGAACACCGCCATTGCCAAAACCAAACAGAATAACCATGGCTCCGACAACAAGCATTACTACGATGGTCGTAACTTTTATAATAGCAAACCAGAATTCAAATTCACCGTAGTACTTAACAGCCGCCATATTCGCAATCGCAACAATAAGCATACCGCCAAAAGCCGATATCCATTGCGGCACCAAGGGAAACCAATAATGAACATATATCCCTACCGCCGTAACTTCTGACAAGCCTACTGCCACCCACAAGAACCAGTAGCACCATGCAGTCATATAACCTGCAAACGGACAAATATATTTATGTCCATAAGTCGCAAACGAACCAGTCACCGGTTCAAGATACAACATTTCCCCCATAATACGCATAATAAAAAACATTACTAACCCTGCAATAGCATAACAAATAAGTACGGATGGCCCCGCCATCTGGATCGTGCTGGCTGATCCCATAAACAACCCTACCCCGATTGTTCCCCCCAGCGCAATCATCTCTACGTGGCGCGGCTTTAAGCCACGCTCCATTCCTTGTTTTTCCATCACATTTCCTCCTAATAAAATTTTTATATACTACTTACTTAATGGAGACCTGATATTGTTTGTCCTTCAACTGCTTCATTAATCGTTCCACATGTTTTTCATTTATCGTTTCCAGTTCAAGAGAAACGGCCGTATATCCAATTTCGATACCATGCTGACTGCGTTCATGCGTAACTGATAAAATATTTGCTCCCGATTCGCTGACAATAGATAAGAGCCGTACAAGTTCTCCCGGACGATCAGGAATTACGGTGTTGAAATAAGCTTTACGCCAGGATTTCAACAAACCGCCGTTAATAATACGCGTCATTTGATTCACATCAATATTGCCGCCGCTGACCATAGCTGCAACTTTTTTGTTACGCAATCCTGTAATTTTACCATTCATAAGAGCTGCTACCGGAACGGCACCAGCGCCTTCTGCAACAGTTTTTACCCGTTCAATAAGCCAAAGAATAGCTTCGGCAATTTCTGTTTCATCAACCGTCACGATATCATCAACATATTTTTTTACTAATTCAAAAGTTAAATCCCCAGGAGTCTTAACGGTAATACCGTCTGCCAAACTTGCTTTGCCTTCCACTGTCAGAATTTTCCCTTGATTGATAGAGGTCTGCATAGACGGCATATTTTCTGTCTGAACACCAATGATTTTAATTTTAGGATTAACACTTTTTGCTGCCGCAGCAATACCGGCAATCAATCCGCCGCCGCCGATAGGAACCACAATAGCATCCACATCGGGAAGCTGATCTATAATTTCCAAAGCAATGGTACCTTGACCTGCAATAACAAGGGGATCATTAAATGGGTGTACAAAAGTATATCCGTTTTTTTCAGCTAGTTCATTTGCCTTGGCAGCCGCTTCATCAAAAAAGTCTCCAAAAAGAACTACATTTGCCCCATAGCTGCGTGTCGCAGCTATTTTAGACAGGGGAGCATGTTTTGGCATGCAAATCGTCGACTGACAGCCATACACGCTGGCAGCCAATGCTACTCCCTGTGCATGATTTCCTGCCGAAGCTGCAATGACACCCTTATCGCGTTCTTCTTGCGTCAGTGATGCTACTTTATTATATGCACCTCTTAACTTGAAAGACCCTGTACGCTGCAAATTTTCCAATTTTAACCATACTTTGCAATCAGCTACGTCGCTGACAGAATTTGTAAAAGATAACCCCGTTTTCTGTGCTACCCCTTTCAAGCGACCTTGTGCTTCCTGTACCATTTTTAAAGTTACTTCCGGCTTACTGCTCATCCTTCATTCGTCTCCCTTCAAATAGTAACGCTATTCGGTAATAATTTATCTTTCATATAATTTATTACCTGTCTACATACCTATCATACTCTTTTTGAATGTATACTGTCAAGAGATTTATTTTCCTCTAATCTATTTCTAATTTTTACTTATAGTTGTCATTTTACGTGTATTTTAAGCTATTTCTTGTCATATTTTTTATTTTTTAGTGACATTACATCAAAATATTCATCTGTATTTTCTCTTTTTGTCCATTCTAAATAAACATTTGTCTTATTTTATACAATATAATTTTTTATTTTTATTGAAACAATTCCACTAAAATACAGTATATCTGCCTCAATTCAATTATATTCTATAGAAGTATCAAAAAAAAATAAGACCCATTTGCACGGATCTTATTCTTGGTGGGCGATAACGGGCTTGAACCGCTGACATCCTGCTTGTAAGGCAGGCGCTCTCCCAGCTGAGCTAATCGCCCATATATTGAAATCTCAGTCCAAAGACTGAGATTTCATTGTGGTGACCCCTGCGGGATTTGAACCCACGTTCACGCCGTGAAAGGGCGGTGTCTTAACCACTTGACCAAGGGGCCATGGCTCCCCGAGTAGGACTCGAACCTACGACAAATCGGTTAACAGCCGATTGCTCTACCAACTGAGCTATCGAGGAATATGGTGTTCGTCTGTCTGTATCGAACAATAAGTATTATACTATTAATTACGACATTTGACAAGTGTTTTTCTCTAATTATTATCAAAACTTTTAAGTCATCGTGTTTTATTCATTTTCGTGATGTAAATTCATGCCATCAGGTATAGGACATCGTATCTAAAAAACACTTTTCTCAATTTTACCGCTATTTAAAAATATAAAAATAGGACGCACAGCAACGCTGTACGTCCCTTTATAGTGAATAGGAGTTTGTAGATTACACGGAGAATTTACAAGCAGGATGATTTACATCATGCCGCCCATGCCGCCCATACCGCCCATGCCGGCACCAGCACCTGCAGGCATAGCAGGTTCTTTTTCAGGTTTGTCAGCAACCAGCGTTTCTGTGGTCAAAACCAGAGCTGCAATAGATGCCGCATTCTGCAAAGCAGAACGAGTTACTTTAGCCGGATCAACGATACCCGCTTTAACCATATCGACATATTTTTCTGTTAAAGCATTAAATCCTACTCCATCAGGTTGTGCTTTAACCTGAGCTACAACAACAGAGCCTTCAAGACCCGCATTATTGGCAATCTGACGAACAGGTTCTTCTACCGCACGTTTAACAAGATTGATTCCTGTCTGCACGTCTCCTTCTGCTGTCAATTCATCCAAAGCCGGCAAAATGTCGCAGAACGTAGTACCACCGCCAGCAACAATACCTTCTTCAACAGCAGCACGTGTAGCATTCAAAGCATCTTCAATCCGTAATTTTTTATCTTTAAGTTCTACTTCTGTAGCAGCACCGACTTCAATAACAGCTACACCGCCGGACATTTTTGCTAAACGTTCCTGCAATTTTTCTTTATCAAAATCAGAAGTCGTGTCAGCAATTTGCGCTTTAATCTGGGAAACACGAGCTTTAATTTCATCCGAATTGCCATGGCCTTCCACAATCGTTGTTTCTTCTTTAGATACGCGGATTTGACGAGCTGTACCGAGGTCATCCATTGTAATGCTGTCAAGTTTACGTCCTACGTCTTCAGAAATAACGGTTGCACCGGTAAGAACGGCAATATCCTGAAGCATCGCTTTGCGGCGATCACCAAAACCAGGAGCTTTAACAGCTACCGCTTTAAATGTACCGCGAAGTTTATTGACAACCAAGGTTGCCAATGCTTCCCCTTCTACATCTTCCGCAATGATCAATAATTCTTTGCCAGCCTGTACAACTTTTTCTAACGTCGGGAGCATTTCCTGAATAGATGCAATTTTGCGGTCTGTAACCAAGATATACGGTTCACTCATAACAGCTTCCATCTTATCCGGATCGGTTACCATGTACGGAGAAATATAACCACGGTCAAACTGCATACCTTCAACAACAGACAACTGTGTTCCCATTGTCTTTGATTCTTCAACTGTGATAACGCCGTCTTTGCCGACTTTTTCCATTGCATCAGCAATAAGACCGCCGATTTCTTCATCACCTGCAGAAATAGACGCAACTTGTGCTATCGATTCTTTGTCTGAAACAGCAATAGAACGTTTCTGAACTTCTTCAACCAATTTTTTTACAGCCATTTCAATACCGCGTTTTAAAATCATTGGATTAGCGCCGGCAGCCACATTGCGCATACCTTCCTGAATCATAGCCTGAGCCAGTAAAGTAGCTGTCGTTGTGCCATCACCTGCTACATCATTGGTTTTTGTAGCAACTTCTTTTACAAGTTGTGCACCCATATTTTCAAACGGATCTTCTAATTCAATATCGCGGGCAATCGTAACACCGTCATTAGTAATGGTCGGTGCCCCGAATTTCTTATCTAATACGACATTACGACCCTTAGGTCCCAATGTTATTTTTACAGCATTAGCTAACGCGTCAACGCCTTTTCCTAATGCACGGCGTGCATCTTCATTAAACAAAATCTGTTTAGCCATAATATATTCACTCTCCTGTTTTATATAGTTATTTTATATTACATAATAGCCAAAATGTCTCGTTCGCTGACAATCAAATATTCATTGCCTTCTACCTTGACTTCTGTACCGGCATATTTGGAGAAAATAATCTTGTCACCCACACTGACTTCCATCGCGACGCGAGTGCCATCGTCCTGCAATTTACCTGAACCAACGGCAATAACTTCACCTTGGGACGGTTTTTCTTTTGCTGTATCTGGTAAGAAAATACCGCTGGCAGTCTTTTCTTCCTTTTCTAACACACGAATTACTACACGGTCTCCTAACGGTTTAATCATTTTAACTCCTCCTCGAAAAATATAAATTTTTCACCTTTTTTGTTAGCACTCATTACTGTCGAGTGCTAACTACTCTTATATATTACATAAGAATGGGAAAAAAATCAAGTCTTTTCCCATTCTTTTTTATATTTCCTATTATTTATTATTTTGCTGCCGACGCTGTGCACTATTAACAACAGCATCAGCCACTGCTCTCAGTGATTTTCTGTTTTTCATGCTATACTGCTGCAGTCGTCGATATGCTTCACGTTCAGAAATTTTATATATTTCCATTAAATATCCTTTTGCCTTATCTACGGCTTTCCGTGTTTCTAACGTTTCATTCATTTCTTCCAGCTGGCTGGCAATTTCTCTTTGCCGCTGGAACTGTGAAATAGCAATTTCCATTGCAGGGAATAGATTTACTTGGCTGATAGGCTTTACAATGTAGCCTAATACACCTGATACCTTTGCTTTATCTACAATATCCTGCTGGCTGTATGCTGTAAGAAGAAGTACTGGCGCAATATTATCATGAACGATCATTTTAGCAGCATGTATCCCATCTAACCGCGGCATTTTAATATCCAGCAAAACAATATCCGGCTTTTCGCTGCGGGCCATTTCCAATGCTTCCACACCATCTACTGCTTCCCCTACAACAGTATGTCCCGCTTCCTCCAGCAGTTCTCTCAAATCCATGCGAATAATAGATTCATCATCACCAATTACTACTCTATATCCCATAATGTATTATTCCCCCTTCGTATGCAACGGAAATCGAATAATGGCTTTCGTTCCTTGTGGTTCTGCTAAAGAAAATTTCAACGTTCCCTGCAGATCCTTTTCTACCAGTGTAGATACAATCTGTAAACCCAAGTGCTTACGTCCTTTATAATTTCGGACCGCCTCTATATCCATACCTCTTCCATTATCAGCTATTACCATCATTCCCCATGTTCCTTCATTATGAATGGTTACGCTTATCGTTCCTTCATGAATTCCCTCAAATCCATGTTCGATAGCATTAGTAATTAACTCATTAATCACTAATGCTAATGAAGTCGCTGCCTCTGAAGGCAAAATTAGTTTCTGTCCTTCAAATTTAGCCTCAATACGATTTTCGCGGCTTACCATGCTATGTAAAAGCAAGGTCAACAATTTTTGTGCTACATCTGAAATATCAATATTTTCTTCATCATGATGCGATAATATTTCATGCACCAGAGAAATGCTCAAAATACGATGCAAGCTTTCCTGTAATACATCTTTGGCTTCCTGACTCTCTACCCGGCGCATCTGCATCCGCAAAAGACTGGCTATCGTTTGAAGATTATTCTTGACACGGTGATGAATTTCCTTAATAACCGATGTCTTAACCATCAATTCTTCTTCCTTGCGGTGAATTTCTGTCCGTTCCGTAATAACAATAATAATCCGGGATACTTTTCCTCCGCTGAGGAGCGGGATTACTCTTTGTGTAAAAATAATCTTCCCATGACGTATATCCTCGACAAACCCTTCATGCGTTGCTAACGCTTTTTTCGCTCCGGATAAATTTACACGGCTGTTATAAATATTTTCACCTGCCAGTCGTATGTCCCGACCGCGAAGATGCATAATGCTTTCAGCCATTTCATCCGCATATACAACTTTTCCCTCCCCACTGATAAGGATAATGCCATCTTGCACGGATAAGGCCTGATATAGCTTGCGTGATTCATCTATAATAGGCACTTGTAATGCTTGAAACGCTGTATCAGTAAGTATATTGCGATTATTTTCGACTTTCCCAACAAAGGTAATGACAGCGATCGTATCTCCGGCATTATCAACAAAAGGATACGCCATCATGGGCTCCATTTTGCCGAATTCTCGTTCTTTGGCACCCTTTAAAGGCGTTCCCGTATGAAAGACCCGCAAGGCCAAAGGTTCATCATAAGCCGTAATGCTTTCACCAGCTGCTGCTTCTGCCACAGTTTCACTTAATCGCAGAAATAAGGGAGTGCGCTGTGCTGCAAGAACGAGTGTGTCCTTTTGCTTACCTAATACAAAAACATTAATTTCACGCTGTGATAAATCACTGGCAAACTGCAGTAAATCTACACTATTATTTAATATACGAATCTGTACATCAGATAGTATGCTTTTTTCCCGGCATATATCATTCATGGATGCCATTTTTATCACCTCTGTGAAGATGTTATTGCCAACGCGGGATTGGCATTGAGTGTTAAATCGGCAAACCGGCCTTCCATGGCCATATAGTATGCCCGACAGCCGATCATGGCACCATTATCGGTACAAAGAACCGGTTCCGGACGATATAATGTATATCCATGGGTACGGCAGGCTGTTTCCATAGCTTCCGCCAAACCGCTGTTAGCTGCTACACCGCCCGCAACTGCTATCTTTTTCATTCCGCAATAGGCGGCAGCATTGATCGTTTTCTCAACCAATGTATCCACCACCGTCTTTTGAAAACTTGCTGCCACATCACTTGCAACATACCCCAAACCACGTTGTTCTTGTGTATGAAGATAATTAAGAACTGCCGATTTCAGGCCACTGAAACTAAATTCGAAATTATTTCTTTCATGGAGCGCTTTAGGAAATATAATAGCATTCGGATTTCCTTCTTTAGCCAGTTTATCAATCTGCGGCCCTCCCGGATACGGATATCCCATAACTCTGGCAATTTTGTCAAAAGCTTCTCCCGCGGCATCATCCCGAGTTTGTCCCAAAAGTTTAAAAGAATTGTATCCTTCAATACATACAAGCTGTGTGTGTCCTCCCGATACAACTAAAGATAAAAATGGCGGCTCTAAATCAGGATGACTTAGAAAATTAGCAAAAATATGCCCTTCCATATGGTTTACGCCTATAAGAGGTTTATCTAAGGCAAAGCTGATTGCTTTTGCCGCAGCCACTCCAACAAGTAGTGCTCCCACAAGTCCTGGGCCATAGGTTACACCGATATGATCCACTTCTTGCAGTGTAACCGCTGCTTGACTCAGCGCTTCATCAATGATTGGCATAACGTATTCTATGTGCTGTCTGGATGCTATTTCCGGGACAACACCACCAAATTTGCGATGAATAGGAACCTGCGTTGAAATGACATTGGACAAAATGTTACGTCCATCTAATATGACTGCTGCTGATGTTTCATCACAGCTGGTTTCTAACGCTAATGTATACATATATCATAACTTCTTTCTCCAGACCTATCTATCGGCCCAGCGATATTTTTTTCGCTCACAACTCATAACATAAGCGTCCTCCATCGGCTGTGTGTAATATTGCCTACGAACACTTACAACCGTATATCCCAATTTCCGATATAGACGAAGTGCCGGTAAATTAGAAAAACGTACTTCAAGAAATATCACTGAACAGCCGCGTTCCCATGCAGTTTCCATCAATAACCGCAATAGTAATTCTCCATATCCGCGGCCGCGGCAAGCTTTTCGCAGCGCGATGTTGGTAATCTGTCCTTCATCAAGTACATGCCATAATCCGGCATAGCCCCATATAACGCCTTGTTCATCTTCTAATACATAATACAGGGTAAGATCTTTATTCATAAGTTCGTTAATAACAGCATCTTTAGTCCAAGGCTGAGAAAATGATTCCTGTTCAACTAGACAGATCCCTTCACAATCCTTCCGCTGTGCTTCACGCATCTTCATAGACATGATTGACCGCCATGCCGTTTTTCCCAAAGTACTTCGGCTTCACTCCGCCTTTTATACGAAGGCGTCAAGCTCATGCAATCATCTGCACTGCCTTCGGCAAGTCGCAAAGCACCTGCCAGTGCCACACTGCCCGCGCGGGGGATAACCATAGTTGGCGGTGCCATACGAAAAAGACAATTTCTTTGTTCTATAGCACACCTTGCCAACAATGCTCCATCCCCACAAAATGAGACAGGCCGGTCATATTTTTCAAGCATAATAAGAACATCCTCTACGTTTTTTATGCCAATAGGAAGGCGTTCTATAAGCTGCGTTCCCTGCCATTCATATAAGGAAAAATAAACATTTCCCTTTTGCGCATCAATTAACGGACAAATTAAATCCGCGCAGCCTATACTATTCCATGCTAAACTTTCCGGCGTAGAAACACCCACAATAGGAATGTTCCAAGCATACGCCAATCCCTTAGCGGTGGCCAGTCCAATCCGCAGTCCCGTAAAAGAGCCAGGGCCGATAGCAACCGCAATACTGTCAATTGTATTTTTCGGCACAGAGGCCTTATCCAGCATATCAGCAATATGCGGCATAAGCTGCTCAGAATGGGTCAATTTTGCCTGTATTGTAAGTTCGGCACGCAATGTGTCATTATGCAAAAGAGCAACGCTAGATACTAAACTAGATGTTTCAATGGCTAGCAACATAATTCTGTACCTCTTTTTCAACTTGTATCCAACGTTCACTTGAAAATATAAAATGAAATAAGCGATCTGTTGGACCTTTTTTTTCTATACTAATGGTTGCAGCATCAACGGGTAAGCGATCCGGAAATTTTTCAGACCATTCAATGACAGTCACTCCATTTGATATATAATCGTCGAAACCTAGATCGTCTAACTCATAGTCTTCTTCCAATCGATAAAAATCAAAATGCTGCAATGGCAGTTCATTTTCATAATAATTAAATATCGTAAAAGTCGGACTCACAACTATATCCGTAATTCCCATTCCTTTTGCAATTCCTTGAACAAAATGAGTTTTACCAGCGCCCAAGTCACCTTGCAAAGCTAAGACATCCCCTGATTTCAGAATAGCTCCAAGAATAGTTCCTAATTGTATGGTATTCTTTTCCGAATGTGTATATACATCTATCTCCATTATTTTATTCCTCGCTAAAATGATGAAATCCCAAAGGCAGTAATTTATTTTCTATTCCCTTATGAGAAATTTTTACTCCCACAGGCCCTTGACGAACACTGCCAATAGCAGTTACATGAATGTATGTTTTTTGAAGTACTGCGAAGTCTTCGGGACTCATAGTAAATACCAATTCATAGTCTTCTCCGCCGTTTAGAACAAATTTCCAAATATCCTGCGCCGTCTTTTCCGACCATATCTTCAATTCATCACTGATAGGAATTGCCTCGCGATCCAACACGATTTCCACCTTGCTGGCTGAAGCAATTTCATTTATTTCACTGGCTAAGCCGTCGCTTATATCGTTTAAGCTATGACAATTATGTTCTACCAGTAATCTTCCTAATTCTATCTGCGGCTCTGGAAAACGATGAGCTTTTTTGAGTTTTTCATACCCTTTTTCCCCTGCAAGCAAGACATCTAATCCACCCGCTGAGTCTCCTAAAGTATGAGAAACCGCTACGATATCACCTATCCTTGCCCCACCTCGGGGAATCGCTCTGCCTGCCTCAATTTCACCAAAAGCAGCTACTGTAATAACTAATCCCTCTTTAGACATTACAGTGTCACCGCCAATAATATTCACACTATATTTACGACAAATATCCTTAATTCCTTTGTACAAAGATATCAGGTCATCCACTTCCATATTCCCGGCAATTGCTGTTGAAAGCACAATATGAGTAGGAATACCACCCATCGCTGCAATGTCGCTTAAATTAGAAACAACCGCTTTAATTCCTACATCATACCAATCTCCCGTTCGTTGAATAATAAAATGGCTATTTTCTACCATCGTATCAATGACCGCTATTTGTTCCATTCCCACAGTCGTCTTATAAACCGCGCCATCATCACCAATACCGATAACAACAGATTCAGGATTAAACAGTGTTCCCTCTTTAATTGCATCAATAAAACCAAATTCACCTAACTCAGAAATTTTCATGAATTGAATACTCCTTACTCTTTATATCCACCTACATTAATCACATATAATATATATAATAGTCGAAATAAAAGAAAAATACAACTAACATTCATTATAGCTCATTTATTGCTATCCTAACCATATAAATACTGCATCAGTCTTATACTCGGCAACTCATATTTTAACTATACGAAAAAATAGATAAATCTAAAATATTTCAATATATGCTGCAAAGCAGACCGGTAATATAAAAAGCACTCACTATATCTACATGGTGAGTGCTTTCAAAAAAATCATGTTTCTTTAAACATTATATTTTAACAAGAATAGTATTAACGAAAAACTCCCAATCCTAAACAAAATGCTAGGATTGGGAGTTCGAACAAAATTTGTTGGTGACCCGGTAGGGATTCGAACCCTAGACCTACTGATTCGTAGTCAGTCACTCTATCCAGCTGAGCTACCGAGTCATAAAAATGGCAGGGGCAGAAGGAGTCGAACCCTCAACCAACGGTTTTGGAGACCGCTACTCTACCAATTGAGCTATACCCCTATATACCGAATAAATCAGTATAAGTGTATCCAGACTTAAACGTCGACTCCGACATTTAAGTCTGATTCACTCTATAATCAGCGGCTTCCTATCCTCCCAGGGCGCTTCCACCCAAGTACTTTCGGCGTTTGCGGGCTTAACTGCTGTGTTCGGCATGGGAACAGGTGGATCCCCGCAGCTATCGCTACTGAATTATTCAGGGTCATACCCTGACAACCACAAAGAAAAGTATCTGCGAATCAAAGGTCATACATAGTCTTGCATACTTGCTTAAGTCAAGTCCTCGGTCTATTAGTACCGGTCCGCTCCATACATCACTGTACTTCCACTCCCGGCCTATCAACCACATCGTCTCTGTGGGACCTTACTTACTTACGTAATGAGAAACCTCATCTTTAGGCTGGTTTCACGCTTAGATGCTTTCAGCGTTTATCCGTCCCGGACGTAGCTACCCAGCTGCACACCTGGCGGTATGACTGGTACACCATTGGTCCGTCCACTCCGGTCCTCTCGTACTAGGAGCAGCCCCTTTCAAGTTTCTTTCGCCCGCGATGGATAGGGACCGAACTGTCTCACGACGTTCTGAACCCAGCTCACGTACCACTTTAATGGGCGAACAGCCCAACCCTTGGGACCGACTTCAGCCCCAGGATGTGATGAGCCGACATCGAGGTGCCAAACCTCCCCGTCGATATGGACTCTTGGGAGAGATTAGCCTGTTATCCCCAGGGTAGCTTTTATCCGTTGAGCGATGGCCCTTCCACTCGGATGCCACCGGATCACTAAGCCCGACTTTCGTCCCTGCTCGACCTGTCCGTCTCGCAGTCAAGCTCCCTTCTGCCTTTGCACTCTTCGCGCGGTTTCCGTCCGCGCTGAGGGAACCTTTGGGCGCCTCTGTTACTCTTTTGGAGGCGACCGCCCCAGTCAAACTGCCCGCCTGAGACTGTCCGCAAGCTCGTTACGCTTTTCGTTAGAATTTCAGTAAAACAAGGGTGGTATCCCACCAGCGGCTCCGTGAATACTGGCGTACTCACTTCTCTGCCTCCCACCTATCCTGTACGTCTCTTACCAAAATTCAATCTCAGGTTACAGTAAAGCTCCATGGGGTCTTTCTGTCCAGTCGCGGGTAACCTGCATCTTCACAGGTACTTCAATTTCACCGGGTCCCTCGTTGAGACAGTGCCCAAATCGTTACACCTTTCGTGCGGGTCGGAACTTACCCGACAAGGAATTTCGCTACCTTAGGACCGTTATAGTTACGGCCGCCGTTTACTGGGGCTTCAATTCACTGCTTCGCTTGCGCTAACACTTCCTCTTAACCTTCCAGCACCGGGCAGGTGTCAGCATCTATACTTCAGGTTTCCCTTTAGCAGACGCCTGTGTTTGTGGTAAACAGTCGCTTGGGCCTCTCTTCTGCCGCCCATTCCAGCTCCGCGCGTTTCTGCGCTTCACCTACTCTGGGCTATCCTTTTCCCGAAGTTACGGATATATTTTGCCGAGTTCCTTAACGAGGGTTTTCCCGCGCACCTTAGAATTCTCTTCCTGCCTACCTGTGTCGGTTTACGGTACGGGCACCACAGTCCTCACTAGAAGTTTTTCTTGACAATTTAGGTACAGCCCCTTCGCTTCTGTCTCCAGAAGCTCCCCATCACTTCTCGGCCTTCCGGATGAGGGATTTGCCTCTCATCCAACCTACCGGCTTGGACATGCTCTTCCAATCGCATGCGCGCTTTCCTTCTTGTGTCGCTCCTTCGCTCGAACAGACTGTCGTGGTACAGGAATCTCAACCTGTTGTCCATCTCCTACGCTTCTCCGCCTCGGATTAGGCCCCGACTTACCCTGGGACGACGATCGTTGCCCAGGAAACCTTAGGCTTTCGGTGGAAAGGATTCTCACCTTTCTTTTCGATACTCATACCGGCATTCTCTCTTCCTGCCTGTCCACCTGTCCTTCCGGTCAGGCTTCGTCCATGCAGGAACGCTCCCCTACCCATGTGTCCTGAGACACATGCCAAAGCTTCGGTTCCGTACTTTAGCCCCGGTCATCTTCGGCGCAGAGTCTCTCGACCAGTGAGCTATTACGCACTCTTTTAATGGTGGCTGCTTCTGAGCCAACATCCTGGTTGTTTTCGAAATTCCACATCCTTCGCCACTTAGTACGGCATTGGGGACCTTAGCTGTTGGTCTGGGCTGTTTCCCTTTTGACTACGGGCCTTATTACTCGCAGTCTGACTCCCATGTATAAGTACAGCCATTCGTAGTTTGATTAGGTTCAGTATCCGGATAGGACCCTACCCCGTTCAGTGCTCTACCGCCTGTACTCTCTGCCATGAGGCTAGCCCTAAAGCTATTTCGGGGAGAACCAGCTATCTCCACGTTCGATTGGCATTTCACCCCTACCCACATCTCATCCAAAAGCTTTTCAACGCTCACTGGTTCGGTCCTCCACACATTTTTACCTGTGCTTCAACCTGGACATGGGTAGATCACTGTGGTTTCGGGTCTACTCCATCCAACTTGTCGCCCTATTCAGACTCGCTTTCGCTGCGGCTCCACGTTTCCCGCTTAACCTCGCTGGATGAAGTAACTCGCCGGTTCATTCTTCAATAGGCACGCCGTCGAGCTGATATATATACGCTCTTCGACTGCTTGTAGACATACGGTTTCAGGTTCTCTTTCACTCCCCTCCCGGGGTGCTTTTCACCTTTCCCTCACGGTACTATGCGCTATCGGTTCATGTCAGTGTTTCGCCTTGGAGGGTGGTCCCCCCTGCTTCCCACAAGATTTCTCGTGTCTCGTGGTACTCTGGATCCTACCCCGCGTGTGCCGTTTCGCCTACCGGGCTTTCACCGTCTCTGGCCCAGCTTCCCAGCTGGTTCGGCTCGCTTTCCACGCTTGTTGGTAGTCCGCAACCCCGGGTCGGTTGCCCGTCCCGGTTTGGGCTCTGCCCCGTTCGCTCGCCGCTACTTGGGGTATCTCTGTTGATTCCTTTTCCTCCGGCTACTTAGATGTTTCAGTTCACCGGGTGCCCTCTCTCACTTACGTGGAGTGGCAGCACTTCTGCTGTCGGGTTTCCCCATTCGGAAATCTGCGGCTCTCTGGTTACTTGCACCTCCCCGCAGCTTATCGCAGCTTATCGCGTCCTTCTTCGGCTGACATGGCCTAGGCATCCGCCGTACGCCCTTACTTACTTGACTTTCTTTGGTACTTTCGTACCCACCTACTATGTTTGAGTTTCTTCGGTTCGTTAAGTTTGACTCTCTTTATAAAAAGAGGTTTTACTTATTCAATACTTTTCTATGCAGTTGTCAAGATACGCTTGAGATACCTTTTAAAAATGGCCTCTCAAAACTAAACAATGTAACGTCCATTTACCAAAGTGCCGACCTAAAGATGACTGCAAGCACCCCATCGGGGTCTTGCGTATGTCTCCCTAGAAAGGAGGTGATCCAGCCGCACCTTCCGATACGGCTACCTTGTTACGACTTCACCCCAATCATCGCCCCCACCTTCGACGGCTGGCTCCTTGCGGTTACCTTACCGGCTTCGGGTGTGAATGACTTTCGTGGTGTGACGGGCGGTGTGTACAAGGCCCGGGAACGTATTCACCGCAGTATGCTGACCTGCGATTACTAGCGATTCCTGCTTCATGCAGGCGGGTTGCAGCCTGCAATCCGAACTGGGACTCTGTTTTTGGGGTTTGCTCCAGATCGCTCCTTCGCGTCCCTCTATTAAGAGCCATTGTAGTACGTGTGTAGCCCAAGCCATAAGGGGCATGATGACTTGACGTCATCCCCGCCTTCCTCCGCATTGTCTGCGGCAGTCTCTCCTGAGTCCCCACCCTTACGTGCTGGTAACAGAAGATAGGGGTTGCGCTCGTTGCGGGACTTAACCCAACATCTCACGACACGAGCTGACGACAGCCGTGCACCACCTGTTTTCTTGTCCTCCGAAGAGGAAAAAGGCATCTCTGCCTCGTTCAATCAATGTCAAGGCTTGGTAAGGTTCTTCGCGTTGCGTCGAATTAAACCACATACTCCACCGCTTGTGCGGGCCCCCGTCAATTCCTTTGAGTTTCAGCCTTGCGGCCGTACTCCCCAGGCGGGATACTTATTGCGTTAACTCCGGCACAGAAGGGGTCGATACCTCCTACACCTAGTACCCATCGTTTACGGCCAGGACTACCGGGGTATCTAATCCCGTTTGCTCCCCTGGCTTTCGCGCCTCAGCGTCAGTTGTCGTCCAGAAAGCCGCTTTCGCCACTGGTATTCCTCCTAATATCTACGCATTTCACCGCTACACTAGGAATTCTGCTTTCCTCTCCGACACTCCAGCCTGCCAGTTTCCGTCCCATCACGGGGTTGAGCCCCGCACTTTTAAGACAGACTTGACAGGCCGCCTGCGCGCCCTTTACGCCCAATAATTCCGGACAACGCTTGCCACCTACGTATTACCGCGGCTGCTGGCACGTAGTTAGCCGTGGCTTTCTCTTACGGTACCGTCACTATCTATGGGTATTGGCCATAAATACGTTCGTCCCATATAACAGAGCTTTACAACCCGAAGGCCGTCTTCACTCACGCGGCGTTGCTCCGTCAGGCTTTCGCCCATTGCGGAAGATTCCCCACTGCTGCCTCCCGTAGGAGTCTGGACCGTGTCTCAGTTCCAATGTGGCCGTTCGTCCTCTCAGACCGGCTACTGATCGTCGCCTTGGTGGGCCGTTACCCCTCCAACTAGCTAATCAGACGCAAACCCCTCCTCCGGCGATAGCTTATATATAGAGGCCATCCTTTCATCATCCGGCCATGCGGCCGATTGATCGTATTCGGTATTAGCAGCCGTTTCCAGCTGTTGTCCCCATCCTGAGGGCAGGTTGTTTACGCGTTACTCACCCGTTTGCCACTCGGTCTTTCAAGAAGCAAGCTTCTTAAAAAGCCTCGTTCGACTTGCATGTGTTAAGCACGCCGCCAGCGTTCGTCCTGAGCCAGGATCAAACTCTCCATGATATATGAAGAGCCATTCGGCTCATTCTTGCTATTGTTTTTGGTTCGTTTTCTTACTCGTTTTGACGTCTTGTTTCCAAGACCTCGCACTCTGGCGTTTGTTTGTTCGTTACATTGTTCAGTTTTCAAAGGTCAT